>ENA-OPXB01000009-OPXB01000009.1-human-gut-metagenome-genome-assembly--contig:-NODE-9-length-174638-cov-6.791944_pt1 | contig 174638 bp, 166 predicted proteins | sample MGYA00241516_ERZ502024 | MGnify/ENA primary metagenome ERZ502024 (study PRJEB25962, sample SAMEA2041926) | human gut metagenome | biome: human gut; feature: human-associated habitat; material: faeces...
CAGCAATTATGAATGCTGCACAACAACCTTGTGTATTGTGACGATGGCAATATCAAAGAATTGTGTTATAGTAATGCCATGAAATAAATAAGTAACAAAAATAAATAGGAAACAAGCAAAGGTGCAATAACAGCAAACGCTGGGATTGCACCTTTTTCTTTTAGAATTAAGGAGAAATTCGATATGTTAAGAGAAGCATTACCAGAAATAGTTACAGGAAGTGTACCAGGAGCAAAGGCAAAGGCTATTTTAGATAGAAGAAATGAGTAAAAAAATACTGGCAAAAAATAAAAGCTGGTGTTAAATATATTTTAGAAACATAATATTTGCAAAGTAAAGAAAGAAGGAAGCATCATGGAATTTAATTATTTTCTGCCGGTAAACATTGTATTTGGTTCTGGAAAAGTTTTAGAGACAGGAGAACTGACCAGACCTTATGGTAAAAAAGCATTGATTGTTACTGGAAAAAGCAGTGCAAAAAAGTCTGGACTTTATGATAAGGTAAACGACAGCTTAAAAGCAGCAGGTTTAGAAACAGTTCTTTTTGACAAAGTAAGCCAGAATCCACTCACAACAACAGCGCAGGAAGGCGCAGATTTTGCAAAGGCAAATGGTTGTGATGTTGTCGTTGCCATCGGTGGTGGAAGTATCATGGACTGTGCAAAAGCGATTGCATTTTTAAGTAAAAATGATGGGGATATCAACGATTACATCTATAATCGCCTGCGTAGCGATGATGCTCTGCCATTAGTACTCATCCCTACAACCTGCGGTACCGGTTCAGAAGGAAATGGATTTGCTGTTCTCACCAATCCTGATAACGGGGATAAAAAGTCTCTCCGCTGTAATGCCATCGTAGCCAAAGTGTCCATCGTAGACCCGGAATGTATGATGACAATGCCGAAAAAAGTACTCGCATCCGTTACATTTGACGCATTATGCCATAATATTGAAGCATACACATCCAAAATCGCACAGCCACTCACAGATGCACTGAGCTTATACGCTATTGAACTCATTGCGAATAACCTTGTTTCTGTATACAACGGAACTGGAAACAAAAAAGAGTGGGAAAATATCACAATGGCAAGTACAATCGGCGGTATGGTAATCAACACAGCCGGAGTAACCCTCGCACATGGAATGGAACATCCAGCAAGCGGACTGAAAAACATCGTACACGGCCAGGGACTTGCAGCCTTAACACCAGTAGTCATTGATGCATCCTATAAAGGAGACGAAGAAAAATTCGGAAACATCGCGAAAATCTTTGGCGGAAAATCTGCAGCTGACTGTGCAGATAAAATCCGTGAACTCTTAAAAGCCATTGATTTAGAATGCAAACTGTCCGACCTCGGCATCGCAGAGGAGGATATTCCGTGGATGGCGGAAAACTGCATGAAAGTATCCGCCGCAGGCGTAGCAAACAATCCAGTGGTATTTACGCAGGAAGAAATCGCTGAGATATATAGAAAGGCTTTGTAGTAATTCTGGGGTCGTCTGTCAAATTGCACGAACAATATAATAGACAAAATGCAATGGAAAAACCAAAAACATTCGAATTTAGGGTCTGAAACCTACAAAAAATCTTTTTAAATTACCTATTGACAGATTAAGAGAGACGTGATATTGTATAAGCGTACAAAATAATAGACAGTTAAAGCAAAGGTGCTTACAACAATTTGTAAGTGTCTTTGCTTTTTTTGTTTCATGGGGAAGATGTCATTTCCCATATGATAAAAACCGGTTTGTAAAAAGAAAATGAAAGTTTTAGATAATAAGGAGGATTTTATCATGAAATTAAAAGATACAGGACTTACAGTACAGGATATTAAGGACAAAGTAAATAAATATATGATCGAGACTTACGAGCGTTTTGATTTCTTAGCTGAGACAGCAGAGGGAATGTATATTTACGATGAGAATGGTACACCATATCTTGATTTTTATGCAGGTATCGCTGTAAATAACGCTGGTAACAGAAATCCAAAGGTTGTTGCAGCAGTTAAGGATCAGGTAGACGATATCATGCATACATTTAATTATCCTTATACAATTCCACAGGCATTACTTGCTGAGAAGGTATGTAAGACAATTGGTATGGATAAAATATTTTACCAGAACTCAGGTACAGAGGCCAATGAGGCAATGATTAAGATGGCTCGTAAGTATGGTGTTGAAAAATACGGACCAAACCGTTATCATATAGTAACAGCTAAGGACGGTTTCCACGGAAGAACATTCGGTGCTATGTCTGCAACAGGTCAGCCAGGCAATGCTTGTCAGGTAGGTTTCGGACCTATGACTTATGGATTTTCATATGCACCATACAATGATCTTAAGGCATTTGAAGATGCCTGCACAGAGAATACAATCGCTATAATGATTGAACCTGTACAGGGCGAGGGCGGTGTACACCCGGCAACTAAGGAATTTATGACAGGTCTTAGAAAGTTCTGTGATGAACACGATATGCTTCTTCTTATCGATGAGGTTCAGACAGGCTGGTGCAGAACAGGTGCAGTAATGTCATATATGAATTATGGCATTAAGCCAGATATTGTATCTATGGCAAAAGGTCTTGGTGGTGGTATGCCAATAGGTGCTATATGTGCAACAGAAGAAGTATCAAAGGCATTTACTGCAGGTTCACACGGAACTACATTTGGTGGACATCCAGTATCATGCGCAGCAGCTTTAGCAGAAGTTAATGAGCTTCTTGACAGAAATCTTGCTGACAATGCAAAGAAAATGGGTGATTACTTCAGTGCAGAGTTAGAGAAGCTTCCACACGTTAAGGAAGTAAGACATCAGGGACTTCTTGTTGGTGTAGAATTTGATGATACAATAAGCGGCGTAGATGTAAAGCACGGCTGTTTTGACAGAAAGCTTCTTATAACAGCTATCGGATCACATATAATCCGTATGGTACCACCTCTTATTCTTACAGAGGCAGACTGCGATAAAGCATATGAAATCATCAGGGAAACAGTAGAAAGCCTTAGCACAAAATAGGCACAGATTAATATAACAGCCACAATTATATAATAGTAATTGTGGCTGTTAATAGTAATTACTTGAAAGAATGGAGAATGATAATGGAAAATGTAATTACACAGGAAAGCAGTAAAGCTATAGAATTTAATTACTACCTTCCAGTTAATATTGTATTTGGTTCAGGAAAGGTTAATAAGGCTGGCGAGCTTGCTAAGCCTTATGGCAAAAAAGCTCTTATTGTAACAGGAAAAAGCAGTGCCAAAAAGTCGGGGCTTTATGATAAGGTTAATGACAGTTTAAAGCAGGCAGGGCTTGAAACAGAGCTTTTTGATAAGGTATCTCAAAATCCCCTTACAACAACAGCCAGCGAGGGAGCCGCTTTCGCTAAAGAAAAAGGCTGTGATGTTGTAGTTGCAATAGGCGGCGGAAGCATAATGGACTGTGCAAAGGCAATAGCATTTCTTGCAGTTAATGACGGTGATGTAAGTGATTATATATTTGGAAAGAAGTCAGGTGATAAGGCACTTCCATTAATACTTATACCAACAACATGCGGTACAGGTTCAGAAGGCAACGGATTTGCAGTTCTTACAAATCCTGATAATGGTGATAAGAAGTCACTTAGATGTAATGCAATTGTTGCCAAAGTATCAATTGTAGACCCTGAATGTATGATGACAATGCCTAAATCAGTGCTTGCTTCTGTAGGTTTTGATGCTCTGTGTCATTGTATGGAAGCATATACTTCAAGGATTGCACAGCCATTTACAGATGCATTAAGCCTTTATGCAATAGGGCTTATAGCTGGTAATCTTGTAAATGTATACAATGGTAATGCAGGTAAAGAGGGCTGGGAGAAGATAACACTAGCCAGCACAATAGGCGGAATGGTTATTAATACAGCAGGAGTTACGCTTGCACACGGAATGGAACACCCTGCAAGCGGACTTCGTGATATCGTACACGGAAAGGGTCTTGCAGCACTTACTCCTGCAATTATTGAAGCATCTTATACTGGCAATGAAAGCAAATTTGCTGATATTGCAAAGTTATTTGGCGGTAAGGAAGCTAAGGATCTGGCCTTGAAGATAAGAGAGCTTCTTAAGAGTATTAATCTTAATTGTACACTTTCAGATTTAGGAATAGAAGAAAAGGATATTCCTTGGATGGCAGAGAACTGTATGAAGGTATCTGCTGCAAGTGTTGCGAATAATCCAGTTGTATTCACGCAGGAACAGATAGCAGATATTTATAAGAAAGCATTATAAGGATATTACAATAAATAATATTGAGTATGTAATCTAAACGGATATAGTACAGCTATAACTGGATAGAATTTGTTATCCCCCACCGGTATAAAAGCTTACAGGTGGGGGATTTCTTATTTTTCTTATTTTTAAAATTTTTTATTGTTTTCTTGTATTATTATATTAATTCATAAGCAATTCTTTCAGAACCGTCTTTAACATATATAATTCCACATTTTTTAAATCCATTTTTCTCTATAACGTGTTGCATAATTTTATTGTCGTGGTGTGTATCTATTCTTAAGTGTGATATCTGTTTCTTGCAGTAATTAACAGCAATTTCAAGTACGCCGTGAATAGTTCCGTCACCAGCAATTCTGTGAATTGTGCCGTAAGGTTCATCAGACAGCCAGTGTCCATTGTCAATTACCTGATAAGTGGAATCATCACCAATATGGAAATAAAATACTGCGTGAACCTCGCCATCTGTTTCAATTACATACATTTCTTGCTTTGCAATGTCATTGTCGATTGTTTCCTCAGAAGGATTGTTATTCTTCCACTGGTTAGGATTGCCGTGTTCAGCCATAAATTGTCTTGCGTAAGCGTAGATTTCCATAATGCGTGTTTTATCATTGACCGTAGCTTTTCTTATAGTTGTCAGCATAGTTAAACCTCATTTCCTGTATTATTTTATGAAAGTTTCATATCGCCATCTTTTACCCAGCCTAATTTCTTTAAGAACATATTAATAAGTGGACATATAACTGCTGGAAGTACGAATGATATAAGTATAAGTCCAGCCCAGTCCATAGCGGTAATAGAGGCTTTAGTCCCTGCTGCCACATCATTTACCCAGCCGGAATATACACCAATCTGTCCGACAAGACCACAAGTTCCCATACCGGAAGATACGGCAGTTCCATTCATATTAAGCTTGAAGATACAGGTTGCAAGAGGTCCGGTAATTGCTGATGTTATAATAGGGGCTATCCATATTTTAGGATTCTTGATTATGTTGCCCATCTGTAACATAGAAGTTCCTATTCCCTGCGATACAAGTCCGCCCCAGCGGTTTTCCTTAAATGACATTACAGCAAAGCCAACCATCTGTGCACAACATCCAGCCACGGCAGCACCGCCTGCAAGACCAGTAAGTCCAAATGCGGCACATATTGCAGCAGATGATATTGGAAGTGTAAGTGCAATACCGACTAATACTGATACAGCAATACCCATAAGGAAAGGCTGTAAGTTAGTTGCAAGCATTATAAGTTCGCCGATTTTCATTGCAGCTTTTCCAAGGGCAGGTGCAATAAGTGCGGCAACGCCTGTTCCAACACCTATAGTTATTAGAGGTGTTACAAGTATATCTACTTTGGTTTCCTTTGAAATCATCTTGCCAGCCTCGGCGGCAATAATTGCTACAAAATATACAGCCAGAGGTCCGCCGGCACCGCCAAGTGCATTGGAGGCAAAACCAACTGTTATAAGCGAGAACAGTACAAGAGGTGGGCATTTGAGTGCATAACCGATTGCAACAGCCATAGCAGGACCACTCATAGCAGAGGCAAGTCCTCCGACAGTATAACTAACGCCGCTTACAGTAGCAACAGTGTCTGTAAGGAAGCCAAGATGAAGCTGTGTACCGAGCGTATTAAGTATTGTTCCGATAAGAAGAGAGCAGAACAGACCCTGTGCCATAGCACCAAGTGCATCAATTCCGTATCTTTTTACAGATACTTCAATGTCTTTTTTCTTTAGAAATGCTTTTAATTTGTCTTTCATTGATTAACTCCTTGTTATTTTATATTTGTATTTTTAATAATACTAATAAGTGATTAATTATATAAAATAATAACTACATAATTCATACTATATAAATTTATTGTATTTAATTACTATATTTATTAATAATATAAGTTATAAACTTCTCCGCACTGTCGGTTGTATAACTGCCTTTTTTCCATACTATGCCTATATTCTGGTTAATAACAGGACTTATAGGAATTCCTGTAGTACCAGAAAGATTTTTTTGCAGTGATGAATAAAGAAATGCACCACCAAGATTATTACATATAAAGTTCCTTATTGTATATAGCTGGCTTGCATGAAGAATGACATTCGGATTCACTCCAGCCCGCTTAAATGCGGTATCAAGTGTTTCATTCTGTACGGAGTCAGTATTATACATAATAAGAGGTTCGTTCTTAATCATCTCAATTGTCACCTCGTGGCATTTGGCAAGCGGGTGGCTTTTGGACACACAGAATACTATTTTGTCATTCATAACAGTGAAAGAATTAAGTTTGTCTATCTCATAAAAGTGCATATTAACAAGGGCAAGGTCAAGCTTGCCTTCCTGAACCATATTAGCAGCCCTTATAGAACCATATTCAAATAATTCAAATGATATATCTGGATATAATTCTTTAAAATCTGTTATTAACTGCGGAAAGAATATTGTGCTTAATAGCGGTGGTATTCCAATCTTTACAGTTGCTTTGCACTGTCCTAAGTCGTATAGCTGTTCTAAAGTATTATTATATTGTTCTAAAAGCACAACTGCCTTCTGGTAGAATAATTCCCCTTCTTTAGTAAGGGTTAAATGGTTCTTGGTCCTGTTAAACAGATTAATGGAAAACTCTTTCTCTAATTCTTTGATTGCACTTGATATGGCAGGCTGAGTCACATAAAGCTCAGCTGCTGCCTTTGTTATGCTGTGAAGTCTTGTAACAGCACAGAAATATTGTAACTGTACGATTTTCATAGAATTTTGCTCCTGTTAAATGTATTAATAAGCTCATATAGCTCATATAAGGTAATATTTATTTATAGTGTATACAGAACACATTTGTTAAGTATATATAAAATTATAATTAATTTGTTAAATATTATAGCATATATTTGGTGGTTTTGTCTAAAATTGGTTAAAAGTTATAAATTTTACTTATGAAAGTATTTCTTTTTGTAAATTTACAACAAGAAAATGTCTTTATATAATAAAATCAAGCAAAGGAAATAGAAAATCCGGTAATAATATTTCTTAAGTAAATATATAGTAAATGGAGGAATTTTGATGAGTCACGCAACAATAACGTTAATATTTTTGTTGTTTGCAATCATAATGTTCATATGGGAGAAACTTCCACTTGGAGTAACATCAATGATAGTCTGCGTGGGGCTGGTTATCACAGGGGTTCTTGATTGGAAAACAGCTTTTTCAGGATTTATAGACAGTAATGTAATATTATTTGTAGCAATGTTTATAGTAGGTGGAGCATTATTTGAAACAGGAATGGCTAATAAGATAGGTGGAGTTGTAACACATTTTGCTAAGTCAGAGAAACAGCTCATAATTGCAATTATGGTAATTGTAGGTGTTATGAGCGGGGTGTTATCAAACACTGGAACAGCAGCAGTTCTTATTCCGGTAGTAATCGGAATAGCAGCAAAGTCAGGTTATTCAAGGTCTAAACTTTTAATGCCGCTTGTATTTGCAGCTGCTATGGGAGGTAATCTCTCACTTATAGGTGCACCGGGTAATCTTATCGCACAGTCAACTATGCAGGAGATTGGCAAGTCGTTTGGATTTTTCGATTATGCCAAGGTAGGCGTTCCAATATTAATAGCTGGAATAATATTCTTCGCATTAGTAGGATACAAATTATTACCAGATACAAAGCCAAGTGAGGACTCAGGTTATGGTAATAAGACAGATTTCAGTGATGTTCAAAAATGGAAGCAGTGGTTATCGCTTATAATACTTATCCTTACATTACTGGGGATGATATTTGAGGACAAGATTGGAATAAAGCTTTGCATAACAGGATGTATCGGAGCTTTAGCATTGATAGTAACTGGTGTAATATCAGAAAAGCAGGCATTAAAGTCAATTGATTTAAAGACAATATTCTTATTCGGTGGAACACTTTCATTAGCATCTGCACTTTCCAAATCAGGTGCAGGTGAGATGATAGCCAATAAGGTAATAGGACTTTTAGGAGATAATCCATCGCCATACCTTTTAACATTTGTAGTATTTATGCTCTGCTGTGTATTAACTAACTTTATGAGTAACACAGCAACAACAGCACTTATGGCTCCTATATGTTTATCAATTGCCACAGGAATAGGTGCTGACCCAAGTGCAGTGCTTATGGCTTGTGTAATCGGCGGCTCTTGTGCATATGCAACACCTATTGGAATGCCAGCTAACACAATGGTAATAGGTGCAGGAGGTTATACATTTAAAGATTATGCCAAGGCAGGAATACCACTTATAGTAGTATCAACAATAGTAAGTATGATATTACTCCCAATTATGTATCCATTCTTCCCTTAAGCTTAGCAGACTAAGCCAGGTATTAAGCAGGCTAATCCAGATGTTAAGCAAATTAAGCTGAGTATAATAATCAGGCTAATCCAGATGTTAAGCAAATTAAGCTGAGTATAATAATCAGGCTTAAAACAAGAGAAGATTGATAAATAAAACATAAAAGATAAAACAGACTAATTAAACTAACAAAATATTTTACAGGAATTTGAAGGAGGAATTAATATGTCAAAAGAAGCACAGGTAAAACAGCTTACAGATTATATGGCAAAGTTTATTGCCTATACAGCTAAGAAATTACCAGATGATGTAATTGCGAAGCTTGAGGAGTTAAGAGATAAGGAAGATAGTCCATTATCGAAGACAATCTACAATACAATGTTTGAGAATCAGAAGTTAGCAGTAGAGCTTAACCGCCCAAGCTGTCAGGATACAGGTGTATTACAGTTCTGGGTAAAATGTGGAACTAAATTCCCACTTATTGATGAACTTGAGGGACTTCTTAAAGAAGCAGTTGTACAGGCAACATTTGAAGCACCATTAAGACATAACAGTGTAGAAACATTTGATGAATATAACACAGGTAAGAATGTTGGTAAGGGAACACCTACAGTATTCTGGGATATTGTTCCTAACAGTGACCAGTGCGAAATCTATACATATATGGCTGGCGGCGGCTGTACACTTCCAGGTAAGGCTATGGTACTTATGCCAGGTGAAGGTTACGAGGGTGTTACTAAATTCGTATTAGATGTAATGACAAGCTATGGACTTAATGCATGTCCTCCACTTTTAGTTGGTGTTGGTGTTGCAACTTCTGTAGAAACAGCAGCATTACTTTCAAAGAAAGCACTTATGAGACCAATTGGCTCACATAATGACAATGAGAGAGCTGCCAAAATGGAAAGACTTCTTGAAGATGGAATTAACTCTATAGGCTTAGGACCTCAGGGTATGGGCGGAAAATATTCTGTTATGGGTGTTAATATTGAAAATACAGCCCGCCACCCATCAGCAATAGGTGTAGCCGTTAATGTTGGCTGCTGGAGCCATAGAAGAGGCCATATTATCTTTGATAAAGACCTTAATTATACAATTACAACACATTCGGAGGTGACTTTATAATGGTAGAGATGAGAAATGGTAAAAAGGTACTTATTACTCCTGTATCAGCAGAGGATTTAAAGGATATTAAAGTTGGTGACATCGTATATCTTGATGGCAGTATGACAACCTGCCGTGATGTTGCACACAGAAGATTGGTGGAAGAAGGAAGAGAACTTCCTGTAGATGTAAGAAATAATGCTATATTCCACGCAGGTCCAATTATCAGACCATTAGAGAATGACAAGTTCGAGATGGTATCTGTAGGACCAACAACAAGTATGAGAATGGAGAAGTTCGAGTACGAATTTGTTAAGCTTACAGGAGTAAGAGTTATTATTGGAAAAGGAGGTATGAAAGAGAACACAGAGAGAGCCTGCAAAGAATTCGGTGCTATTCATTGTGTATTTCCAGCAGGAAATGCAGTTGTGGCAGCTACAGAAGTAGAAGAAATTGTAAGAGCAGAATGGCGTGACTTAGGAATGCCTGAAACACTCTGGAACTGCCGGGTTAAGGAATTTGGCCCACTTATCGTATCAATAGATACACAGGGCAACAATATGTTCGAGGAGAACAAAGTTATATTCAACCAGAAAAAGGATAAAGATATAGAGGAAATCTCTAAGCAGGTTGGATTTATTAAATAATTCAGCTGAATAACAGCGATATCTGACAAATAATCAAACTGATTATGAAGGATATATACGTTGTGTATAATGTGCAATACACAATGTTTATATATAGAACGAGCATAGGTTATATAGCAATGTGATTATTTATATAACATATGTTTGTTCAAAATATAATAATGCTGGTGCAAACAACTTCTAACCAGTAATAAATGGTGTATAATCATCGGTAAATTATGGTTTGTAATTGCCAATAAACCATAATTTATAAAAACACAATACAAAAGATAAAGTATTAATCTATATTTATACTTACATTAAACCTAAACCTAATATTAAAGGCAGAGGGCTGTTGCATCAAAGTCAAAAGATGTAACAGTCCTTTGTTTTATATAATGTATATAAAATGATTAAGATTAATAGTGTATACAAAAATGCATAAAAAAGATGGATAGAAAAAGAACAATAAAAAAGAATGGAGGTATGTTATATGAATAGATATAGGAAAATAATATTATTATCTCTTAAAATAGGAATAGGCAGCAGTCTTTCACTTTATACGGCACAGAAATTGGGACTTAATTACGCAGTATCGGCTGGAACTATAACGTTGCTTTCACTTATGAATTCAAAGTGGGAAACAATAAGACTTTCTGGAAGCAGGATAGCTTCATTTTTAATAACAGTACTTGTAGGATGGATTTTATTTACCAATATTAGCAGTATGTGGATTGCATATGGAATATTGCTTACTTTAATTGTATTTATGGCGGAGATACTTAACTGGAGAGCGACAATATCTGTTAATGGTGTTATAGCGGCACATCTTGTTACTTATGAGAATTTTAATGATATGGCGGTATGGAACGAACTGGGGATTGTTCTTGTTGGAGTTGGTTTTGCAATAGTGTTTAATCTTTTTAATGGCAATTATGGGCATAAAAAGCATATTGTTGCTAATATGAGGAAAATTGAGAATAAAATGCAGATGTTCGTATGCACACTTTCAGCATATTTATCAAATAAAAAAATGGAGATAAATGTATGGGACAATATAAAAACATTGGAAGAGGATATACAGGATTGCATAAAAGAAGCATATGAGTACCAGAATAATACATTTTATTCACATCCGGAATATTATATATCATACTTTGAATTAAGAAAGAACCAGTGTCAGATATTACATAATCTTCATTATGAAATGAAAAAGATGCGAACTATGCCGAAAAATGCTAAAATAGTTGCAGAGTATTTATTGTATCTGGCTGATAACATAACAGAATATAATAATCCACAGGAACAGCTTGTCAGGTTAAAAGGCTTGATTTCACATTTAAAGAATGAAGAACTGCCAGTGACAAGAGAAGAATTTGAAAGTAGTGCGTTGTTATATCATGTGTTAATGGATATAGAAGATTTTCTGTTATACAAACAGCATTTTATAAATAATCTTGATAAGATACAAAGAAAACATTACTGGAAAGGTTAAAGAATAATGGCAGTAATAAATATATTAGAAGATGATGAAGTTATAAGAGGACAGTTATCACAGCTTCTGCGTGATAAAGGATATGAGGTTATAGAAAATGCTGATATCAGTAGTTTTAATAAAATTGATAGGGAGAATACAGACTTATATCTTTTAGATGTGTATTTACCAGACGGAGATGGATTTAGTGTATGCGGAAAGCTTCGCAGTGAAGGCTGTGTGACACCGGTTATATTCTTAACTTCGTGCGATGATGAGGACAGCATAACAAAAGGACTTGATATAGGAGGTGACGATTATATAACGAAGCCTTTCAGGGTATCTGAGCTTTTATCAAGAATAAGTGCCAACTTAAGAAGACAGGCTATGCTTGATAACAGCATTTCCAACACGGATAAAAATAATTCTAATATATATACACTAGGTTCACTTGTTATAAATTTTGATAATCTTACAATAAAGAAAGCTGGGAAGGATATACAGTTATCACCTACAGAATTTGCATTATTAGAGATACTTGTATGTAACCGCTGCCTTATTGTGAGAAGAGAAGTATTTTTTCAGAAATTATGGGACAGGACGGGAACATTTGTTGAGGATAATACTTTGACAGTAACAGTGAGCAGGTTAAAGACCAAGCTTGGGAAAATGGATAATTCGGACAAGAATTATATAGATACTATAAGAGGAGTGGGATACAGATGGAGAGAGCGTTAAAAAAGAGATTATATGTGTATACAATAGGTATGTTTCTTGCAACTGTGGTGGTAGTATCAGTTATCACAATATATTATGAATACAGGGTAAGATATATGGCGACAACCCTGTATGGGGCTGATAAAGAGGCAGGCAAACAGCTTCTGTACATATTATTTTATGGAAGACAAGGCAACACAGTTACAGCAGATTATTCGGCTATATTGCAGGAGGCAGGTTATACAAGAAATGGTGCGTGGTATATGTTCTTATATGGTGGGGAATATATTGCATTTGCTGTAATTATTGGAATTATGGTTATACTGCTTACCTTTGCAATATATAATATTGTAAAAATCGGACATAATGATGTGTATTCATATATGAATAAATTAAAGGAAGATAATGAGAATATATCAAAAGAACTTGGTGCGTACAGAACATATATGGAGAAGCGTAACAGACAGTTACAGGATTTTACAGAAAATATAGCACATCAGATAAAGACACCGCTTACAGCGTTAAGCCTGTCGCTTGATATGATGGAGGAACAGCTTAACGTCAATATGTCACAGTTACAGATTAATTCCGATATATCAGGGGAAAAGTCAGAAGCGGAGACTGGAAAAGGGTTTACAGATACAGGTCTGTCCAATAATGAAAAGCTTATTAATAATCTGAATGAATGTTTCAGGCAGACATACAGGATAAGGGATTTTATCACAAGGCTGTTGAAATTAAGCCGAATGGAGTCGGGGAAGATTGTATTAACAGAAGATGATATTAATGTTAATGAATTTATTAATGAAGTCATATCAGAAGTGCCTGTTGTTAATAATTGTAATATAACTTCATATTGTAATGATGAATATTACTTTATTAATGCAGATGAGGAGTGGCTGTTGGAAGCATTTATTAATATAGTACAGAATTGCAGTGAAGAAGCAGAAAATGTGGATATAAATGCCGTATGCAATGCTGATAAGTGCATTATAACAATAAAAGATGATGGAAATGGAATTGCTAAGGATAAGCTTGATAATATATTTAACAGGTTCGAGAGTGGAAAAAGCTATAATTCCCTGCATACAGGAATAGGCCTTAATCTTTCAAAGCTTATAATTGAGGCACATCACGGAAGCGTAAGTGTCAATAATAATGAAGACGGCAGGGGAGTAAGCTTCAGGATAATTATACCTAAATATAATATGAAAAGAAAAGCAAAATAATAACTATACCAATATAATAACGATTGTAAGATTGCTGTAAGATTCATAGGGTATTCTAGTTATAATCTAAAAGAAAGGAGTGGCTGGTATTAATATCAGAGTAATGACGTGAATATTCTAAAAATAACATTTAAAAGCGTAAAAAGAAGATACAGGCAGATTATAAGAGCTGCACTTACAACATTATTTGCAGTATTTTTTGTAACAGCAGTTCTTATATTTCAGGAAAATATGTATCAGTGGCAGATGCAGTCCAATAAAGACAGATTTGGCGACTGGTTTATTATGGATATAGGAAGCAGGCAGCCAGATAGTAATCTTACAGACCACATTTATATTGAACAGCCGGTAAAGGTGTCAAGAAGCGTTAATGTTCTTAACGATGACTGGCAGAGTACAGGCTTTTATGTAGGAAGCTTTTCATCAGAGTTTCTTGCACAGTCACATATAAAGCTTGATGAAGGAAGACAGCCAGAAAATAGTGGTGAGATAGCAATGGACTGGAACACCCTTCTGACACTCGGTTATAACGGTGAGATTGGTGAGAGCATTAATCTTAAATATTGTGACAATAACAGCATAGGCAACAAAGAGAAAAGAAACACAAAGACTTATACACTTGTTGGTATATACAGAAATTATACTAATATATGGAATAATGGAAAGCAGATACCATCGGCAGTTGTAGTGGACAGTGAATTATCACAATTTAATTATGATACACGTTCGGTTTTCTTATATCCTATAAAGCCTTCAATAAAGACTGATGACTACAAAGCAGTATTTGACTCTATAAAGGAAAAGACATCAAAGAGTTATACATACAATTCAGGTGTATATGATTATAAGCCTTGGGGTTCAACAAGCATATATATTTATATGTATTTAATAGTTATGGCAATAGGAATAACAGCACTTTCTTACCAGCTTATTGAGTATAAGAATACAAGAAAGGCATCTTATAAGAAATATGCTTCCTTAGGTGCAGACAGTTCACAGCTTAGAAGAATGTATATTATTGAAAATGCTTTGATAATAGTTCCAGCAGCATTGATAGGAATAATTACAGCATTTTTGGCTGGAGGAATTGTAGGAGGCATACTTGAAGGAAAGGCAGGATTTTCATTTTATACAATTAATGTTTCTATTGTGTTAAAAAGTATTGCTTCTGTTGTAATAGCAGTTGTAGTTGAGGAGATAGTAGGACTGTTATCTAATGTTATGGATACAGTTAAAGAGAAGCGTCTTAAGGCAGGAAGCAAAAAGCAGATAGTTAATATTGAGGTTCGTAATAATAATACATCAGGCAGAAAATCCAACCTTAAGGTATCTAATGTAAGCCGTGTAATTACAAGCAGGCTTATGAAGCGTGATGGTGTAGGAATGATAATAGGTGTAAGATTATTTTCACTGTTTATCTGTGTTGTACTTGTATTCAGCGTTATGAAGATAGCTACATCATTTGATAAATATAAGAAAAATAATTCACTTCCTGATATATATGGATATCTGGACATACCATCATCTAATTATAGAACTGATATGATATATATATCTTACCTTAAAGATTTTGATAACTATCCAGCTAAGTCGTTAAATATGGACGAATTTACACAGGTTGATCTTATCAATAAAGAATACAACAGCAGGAATAGATATAATATTCCGTATGATGAATTACGCCAGTTGATATTAGATAATGGTATGACAGCATTATTTACATCTATACCATATAATTCACCAGATAGAATTATAAAGTCTAATTGTGCAATAATGAATTCGCCTTTGGCTAAAGATGGTAATAATAGCATTATAGAAGGTGTGTCATCTGATGTTATAGATGGTTTAAATGAAATACCGGGTATAGTTTCAATTGATTATTCTATATTTGAGTCAGAAAGAACATGGTACTGGGATAACCAGGACTATCATAAGATGGGAATTGACAAGATTATAGCTGCACAGAAGGCTTCATCTATAGCTAAAACTATGAAAGATCCGACTTATGGAAGCCGGTATTTATTTGCAACAGAATATGTAAATCCAACAAAGGAAATATATGATATAGCCAGCAAATATATTGATAAATCCAATATTAATTATGATGACTTTGCAAGTGGAAAACAGGTTATAGTATTTATACAGGATAACTGTGAGGGTGATTATGATGATACATTAAAAGCTGGTGATACATTATATTATAATTATTATAATGTTCCATTTGGACAGTGTAATAAAGGAGGGTATATTACATCAAGCAATGCAGTATATCCATATGATATTCCATTTTTCAATAAATATAATAATAGTGGAAAAATAGATTTACAGGTAGAACTGAAAGATGACGATAATCCTAATACAGCAAGTACAACATATAGTTTCACACAGACTGATTTAGAGGTAGAAACGATGTTTGGTGCCTGTGTAGCACCTCAGGTGGCAGCAGTTATTAAAGTTACAGATGAAGTTAAGGAAGATTTTAATGGTATAATGCCAGATTATGGTTATTATACAGCACTTGCAAGTACGCAACTTGCTAAGCAGGCGGTTGATAACCAGAAAGATCTTATGCTAAGAATTACGGGAGAAGGACTGACAGACGGAATAGATTTTGAATTACAGTATAATCAGATAAAGATAGATTACGACCTGTCATCAACATTTTCTGCTACTAACAACAAAGTTGCACTTTATCTTAAGAGTAATAATATAACTTATAAGTCAAATGTTGACAGCAAGAATGTATATAGAACGCAGCTTGTCAATAATATACTGCAATATGGAATAACTATAATGGCGGTAATAATTATCCAGCTTCTTATAATGGCAATAATTATAAGAAACAGGATAGAAAGCAGACACGGCAAGTTCATTCTCTTTAGAAAAATGGGGATGACAAGAGGGAAATTACTTGGAATATGTATGTGTGAAGCACTTAGGGAATCACTGTGGTGCATAGTAACACTTCCGCTTATGCTTATATTGGAAGTGCTGATATATTCAAGTAATATAAGGAAATTATAGTTATATAGGCACAGGCAGCTTATAAATATATATTTGATTAGGTAATATTAAAAATAATTATATATGGAATTACATATATGCAATTAGAGATATAGAAATGGAGGATAAGTATGGAGGCTATATTACAGGCTAAAGAGATATCCAAGACATATCATACAGGAAGTGTAGATGTTCCTGCATTAAAGCCGTGTTCCCTTGAATTCGGGAAAGGCGAATTTACAGCTATTATAGGAAAGAGTGGTTCGGGAAAATCTACATTATTAAGAATACTTGGAAGTATGGATACACCAGATACAGGCAGTATATTAATAAAAGGCGAGGACATAACACATATGAAGGACAAGAAGCTGTCAGGTTTCAGAAGAAGAAATATAGGCTTTATATATCAGGATTACAGCCTGTTTCCAGAATTTACATCATATGAAAATATAGTTATGCCAATTCTACTTGATGGAAAAAAGCCAGATGATGCAAAGGTTGATGAGATATTATCAGAATTAGAGATAAGCCATTGCAAGAATAAATATCCATCAGAAATGTCAGGTGGAGAACAGCAGAGAGTGGCAATTGCCAGAGCACTTATTACAAGTCCGGCGGTTATATTTGCTGATGAGCCTACAGGAAATCTTGATGCGGGAAGTGCAGAAACAGTTGCAAAGATGTTATCAAAAGCAAGTCAGAAATACGAGCAGACAATAATAATGGTAACACACGACAGACAGATGGCTGATTACGCAGACAGGATAATTACTATTTCAGATGGACAGATACAGTAATATTACATAGCAATAATAAATTGTGGCAGTATATTTCAAGATATAGCTCATATAGGATTGTGAATTGCTGTTGTATGATTTGCTATTGATTATATATTATAAGTATATTTCACAATGGTATGAAAATAAGTGCTTAGTGTTAATCTATTCGGGGGAATAATAGATAACGCTAAGCACTTTATTTTAAGTGTTAGAGATTAATATACTTAAATATTTTCGTATCGTGGAAGTTCAACTATTATGGCTTCGTGGTGGACAGCCGGGAGAAACTTATCCATAACTTCGCTTGTCTTTAACTTAAGGCTTGAAGTATTGATACAAGGGTGACAGCCAAGAGAAGCTTCTTCAAGTACTTCCTTGTCAATAAGTAACTGGACGTGGTTGTCAGTATCATTCATAAGCCCCATAATAGATACTGAACCAGGTGTTATATCAAGATATTCTTTCATATATTCCTCATCGGCGAATGAAAGTCGTGCAGAGTTAATCTGCTGGCTTAAATCTTTAGTCTTAAATACTTTATCTCCCGGCATCATAAGAAGATAGAATTGTGTTTTCTGTCGGTTGCATAAGAAAAGGTTCTTGCATATAAGTGTGCCAAGAATTTTATCAATATCGTTGCATACTTCCATTGTTGTTGCTGGTTCGTGGTCGGTTCTGTAATATTCCATTCCTAACTGGTCAAGTAAATCATATACTCTGATTTCTTTATCAAGTCTGTCAGCTTCATTGGCTGGTCTGCCTTTTATTAGTTCCATAGTGTTCTTGTAGTCCTTTCTTATGATTATAGTGTATATAATTGATTATAATGTATATAATAATTTATTTTAGTATATTGATTTATTGTGGGGAATGCAAGTTATATAGTGAGGTATTAGTTGTCTGCAATATAATATAGAGTATGGTGTTTGATGTAGATAAGGTTAAAAATAATACATTGTTATAACAATGTATTGACAAAACAACAGGAAAGGCATATTCTAATATTAGAGTAAATTTATAATTTGAAAGGGATGGTAATTATGGCTAATACTAATGTGACTATGAGAATAGACGAGAATTTAAAAAGTCAGTTGCAGGAGTTAGTATCAAATCTTGGAATGGATATGACAACATTTTTTACTATGGCGGCTAAACAGGCAGTAAGAGAGCAGGCTTTACCATTTCACCCGGATATGAATGTTGGGAGATATAGCGATAAAGCATATCAAATGGCAATGGCAAATACTAATTATAATGCTGATGGTAAAGCTGTAATAGCATCAGATGATGAATGGGTAGAAGAAACTGAATGGGATGATATGTTTGAGCAAATGAAAAAAGAAAGAGAGGCAGAATGAGAAAAGGAGAAGTATGGTTTGTAGAATTTCCGTTGGAGGAAGATGCGAGTAGAATAATAAATAGACCAGTTATTGTACTTGATGAAAATGTATTAGGGGTATTATCAGTGAAGATAACTAAACATAAAGTAAGAAAGGAAGACCCTTATGATATTCCAATTATATATTGGAGTGAAGCAGGGCTGAGATTAGCTTCAACGGCTAGAGTATCAAAGGTTACAGTGCTTAATAAAGACAGCTTTATATTTAAAATAGGAAATCTTCACAATGATGATATGGATAGAATAGAAGCTATGTATAGCAAATTTCTTGAAGATAATAATATTATATAAAATATAATAAAACCAGCCATATGATGTCATTTCCCATAAAGGACGCAGGGGTATCATATGGCTGGTTTTATAAAGTTGAACAATGAAGAATATTAATACATTTGATTAACAGATGTATCGTAAGTTAATATCTGATTACTGGAAATCACATATGTCAATCATAGCCTCAAGCATTTCCTTTTCTTCTGGCTTTTTCTTAGTAAGTCTTGCGGCGGCTACGATAGGCATCCACTTATCAACGTAACGCTTATCAGTAGAAGTCTTCTCACAGAACATTGATATGTACTTATCGGCAAGTGCTTCATCGTTCAGTTTAAGTGTAAGGTAAGTATTAGCCGCATCGGCAGAAGCATTACCTTTAGTAGCGTGTACCCAGTCAACAGCAGTAATTGCAATTATCTGGTTGTTGTCATCAGTCTGTACTATAATATTTTCTGGACAATAATCACCGTGGCATAATTTAGTATGATAAGGAAGCTCTGAAAGTCTTGAGTCCAGCTCATATTTCGTGTCAGCAGGAATATTAAGCTCATTAATCTGTCGCTCAAGCTTACTTTTCATATCGACTAAAAGAGGGTTGCTGTGCTTATTAATAGCTATCTGGTAGTCAACCATAGCCTCTATGTAAGCATCTGCATTTTCAGGGTGTTTAGCTAACAGCTCTTTTAAAGTTTCTCCTTTGGCATATTCGCTTGTGATAGTCCATTTGCCATCTACTACAGATACATTAAGAAGTCGTGGTATATCAAGTCCTGTATCTTCAACTCTTGCAGTGTTAAGTGCTTCATATAATACATCGGATTTGCTGTAAGATAGTGCAAATACTTTCTCAGCCTTATCCTTATCAACGTATACAGATTTTAGAGTTCCTTTATATATACATTTTTTCATAATAACCTCCATTCCTGCCCATTACTATGTAGGCATTCAAGTTCATACGCAGATGTCAATTCTGCGAGAGGGCAATCTTTATAAAGATTGCCACATATCCATTCATATCTTTATATAACGGGACAAGTGGTATTGTACATATAACAAGCCCGTTGTGTCTGTCAGTGAGAATAATGTTATCTGACATTGACAATATATTATCATAATAATATATATATAATTTATATTGATTATTTATATTACTTAGTCTTTATATCCTCTGGATTAACCTCTTTTCCATAGTAAGCCTTAAGATACATAGCCTTTATCTCACTCATAAGAGGATATCTTGGGTTAGCACCTGTGCACTGGTCATCAAATGCATTTTCAACCATCTCATCAAGTGTAGCAAGGAAGTCTTTTTCATCAACTCCGTAGTCTTTGATAGTCTTCTTAATTCCAACCTTATCCTTAAGCTCCTCAATAGCCTTTAAGAAGTTCTCAAACTTCTCATCATCGTTCTTGCCGGCAATACCAAGGAAGTTAGCACATTCAACATATCTTTCCTTGCAGTGAGGATAAGCATACTGTGAGAATGTTCCCATCTTAGCTGGAACTTCTGCGGCATTAAAGCGCATTACATCTGTAATAAGAAGTGCGTTAGCAATGCCGTGAGGTATATGGTGGTAAGCACCAAGCTTGTGAGCCATAGAGTGGCATACACCAAGGAATGCGTTGGCAAATGCCATACCAGCCATAGTAGAAGCGGTAGCCATCTGTTCTCTTGCCTTGGCATCGTGAGGTCCATTCTCATATGCCGCTGGAAGATATTCAAATATATTCTTCATAGCCTTAAGTGCAAGACCATCAGTATAATCTGTAGCCATAATAGAAGCATATGCTTCAAGAGCATGTGTTAATGCATCTATACCAGAAGCGGCTGTAAGTCCCTTAGGCTGGTCCATACACATATCAGCATCAATAATAGCCATCTTAGGAAGTAGTTCATAGTCAGCAAGAGGATACTTTATGCCAGTCTTTTCATCAGTGATAACTGCGAAAGGTGTAACCTCTGAACCAGTACCAGAAGAAGTAGGAATAGCTATAAAGTAGGCTTTTTCGCCCATCTTAGGGAATGTGTAGATACGTTTTCTTATATCCATAAATCTCATAGCCATATCCATAAAGTCAACTTCAGGATGTTCGTACATAACCCACATAATCTTGGCAGCATCCATAGCAGAACCACCACCGATAGCAATGATACAGTCAGGCTCAAAGCTGTTGATAGCCTTAGTTCCTTCAATAGCACATTCTAATGTAGGGTCTGGTGCAACATTGAAGAAGGTTGTGTGTGTTATGCCAAGTTCATCAAGCTTGTCGGTAACGCACTTAGTGTAGCCATTCTTATATAAGAACTGGTCTGTAACAATAAATGCTTTCTTCTTGCCTAATACAGTCTTTACCTCGTTAAGTGCAACAGGAAGGCAGCCTTTCTTAAAGTATACCTTTTCAGGTGCTCTGAACCACAGCATATTTTCTCTCCTCTCAGCAACAGTCTTAATATTAATAAGGTGCTTTACGCCTACATTTTCAGATACAGAGTTACCGCCCCACGAACCACAGCCAAGTGTAAGAGAAGGTGCTAACTTAAAGTTATAAAGGTCACCGATACCGCCTTGTGAAGAAGGTGTATTAATAAGAATACGGCAGGTCTTCATAGCTTCCTCGAACTTAGCAAGCTTGTAGTTTTCAGTTGCAGAATTAATATATATAGAAGAAGTATGACCAAATCCGCCATCAGCTATTAGACGCTCAGCTTTACTTATGGCATCATCAAAATCCTTTGCCTTATACATAGCAAGAACAGGAGATAACTTCTCGTGTGCGAATTCTTCTGAAAGGTCAACAGAAGTAACTTCGCCAATGAGAATTTTGGTGGTTTCAGGTACTTCTATGCCGGAAAGCTTTCCGATATTATAAGCACTCTGGCCAACTATCTTGGCATTTAACGAGCCATTGATAATGATAGTCTTTCTTACTTTATCAAGCTCAGTCTTATTAAGGAAGTGACAGCCGCGTTTAGTGAATTCCTCTTTAACCTGCTTATATATAGATGAGTCAACGATTACTGACTGCTCAGAAGCACATATCATACCATTATCAAATGTCTTAGAATGGATAATAGAGTTGACGGCAAGTATAACATCGGCAGTACTGTCGATAATAGCTGGAGTGTTACCAGCACCTACGCCAAGTGCAGGCTTTCCAGATGAATAAGCTGCCTTAACCATACCAGGACCACCAGTTGCAAGTATAATGTCGGCTTCTTTCATAAGAGTGTTGGTAAGTTCAAGGCTTGGAACATCAACCCAGCCGATTATACCCTCTGGAGCACCGGCAGCAACAGCAGCCTCAAGTACAACCTTAGCAGCAGCTATTGTGCTTTCCTTAGCACGGGGATGTGGGCTTATGATAATGCCGTTACGTGTCTTTAATGAAATAAGAGTCTTGAATATAGCAGTAGAAGTTGGATTAGTTGTAGGAATAACAGCGGCAACAACACCGATAGGCTCTGCGATCTTCTTAATGCCATAGGCTTTATCTTCCTCAATAACACCGCAGGTCTTTGTATCGCGGTATGCGTTGTAAATGTATTCAGCGGCATAGTGATTTTTGATTACCTTGTCTTCAACAATTCCCATACCAGTTTCTTTAACAGCCATCTTGGCAAGAGGTATTCTTGCTTTATTAGCGGCAAGGGCGGCAGCAGTAAATATCTTGTCAACCTGTTCCTGTGAATATGTTGAGAAGATACGCTGTGCCTCTTTTACAGAGCTTATAAGCTCTTCAAGAGACTGGATGTTGTCAACTACTAAAGATTTTTCTTTGCTCATAATTAGTTCCCCTTTTCTTAGATAATCATACATATACTTTGTTAGTGATGTATAGTGTTACACGAAGTAACTATCTTAATAAAAATAAGATTGATAATTAATTAACAATCATTATGGTCACACTTTAACACTTATATATGCAGATGTCAATAAATTATTGCCGTTTTATAGAAAGTTTAGAAGTTAATAATTTATCAGTTCCCAATTTAGATATGGATAATCAGGTATTTGAAGTCTGAAGGCTGAAAATATAAGTTGACAGTGCAAAAATTGATGTTACAATAGTTGCAGATACAACAATTGGAGGTGCATTTTAATGCTTAAAAGAATATTTTCTTATATGAAACAGTATAAGAAATATGCCTGTCTGGCACTTTTATGTATTGCTGTTGAGGCAGTGCTTGAACTTATGGTGCCTATGATTATGGCTGATTTAATTGATAATGGTGTTGCTAATGGCGACACAGCTTATATTTATACTAAGGGCTTGCAGATGGCAGGATGTGCGGTTCTGGCACTTATCCTTGGCATTGGAAGTGCAAGATTTTCAGCACTTGCAGGACAGGGACTTGGCGCTAATATAAGGCAGGCAGAATATGAGAAATTACAATCATATTCATTTGCCAATATAGACCATTTCAGGGTTTCTTCGCTGGTTACTCGTCTGACAAGTGATGTTACGAATATACAGAATTCGGTATCAACAGGTATGAGACCATTTGGCAGAAGCCCGGTTATGCTTATATTTGCATCGTCAGTAGCATTTACAATTAACAGAACACTTGCATTCGTGTTTTTCGTGGCACTGCCTATACTTGCCGTGCTTCTCATAATTATTATTATGAATGTCCGTCCACTTTATGGACGTATGCAGAATGCAATAGATTTAGTCAACAGAAGCATTCAGGAAAATCTTACTGCGATAAGAGTAGTTAAAGCATATGTAAGAGGTGATTACGAGGTTGCTAAGTTTGAGGAAGTTAATGCTAATCTTAAGAAAGAGTCAGAGAAAGCATTCGGTATAGCAGTTCTTAATATGCCAGCTATGCAGTTTGTTATGTATGGAACGATTATATCAATTCTCTTTATCGGCGGACATCTTATTAATGCAGGACAGTTAAAGATTGGTGAGCTTACAAGCTTTTTAAGTTATGTTCTTCTTATACTTAATTCACTTATGATGATGTCAAATGTATTTCTTATGATGACACGTTCTTTAGCCTCAGCTTCAAGAATTGTCGAAGTTCTTGATGAAAAAATAGACATAACAGATGAACAGGCAGAGGATATAAGTGTTAAAAAGGGTTCAATTGAGTTTGACCACGTATGGTTTAAATACAAGAAAGAGGCAAAAGAATATGTTCTTTCTGATGTTTCATTTAATATAGAAGCAGGACAGACTATTGGAATAATAGGACAGACGGGTTCAGCCAAGACAACGCTTGTATCACTTATTCCAAGATTATACGATGCAACCAAAGGAACGGTGAGAATAGACGGAATAGATGTAAAAAAATATCCTATGAGACATTTAAGGGATGCTATTGCAGTTGTATTGCAGAAGAACACTTTATTCTCAGGCTCACTGCTTTCTAACCTCTACTGGGGTAATGAGAATGCTTCTATGGAGGAGATAAATGAAGCCTGCCATATTGCCTGTGTAGATGAATTCTTAGACAGACTTCCACAGGGGTATGATACTGATATGGGACAGGGCGGTGTCAATGTATCAGGTGGACAGAAGCAGAGAATATGTATTGCGAGAGCTATATTAAAAAAGCCAAAGGTGCTTATTCTTGATGACTCAACAAGTGCGGTAGATACAGCGACAGAAGCTAAGATAAGAGAGGGGCTTGCTAAGAAGCTTCCTGATATGACCAAGATTGTAATAGCACAGAGAATATCTTCGGTAAAGCACGCTGACCAGATTATCATACTGGACAGGGGAAAGGTAGCTGCGATAGGCACACACGAAACACTTCTTGCCAATAACAGGATTTATCAGGAAATATATGAATCACAGAAGGAAGGGGTGGATTTATAATGGCTAAATATGTTGGATATAAAAGACCTAAAGATACCAAGAAGACATTGAAACAGTTATTCGTATATCTTGGACATTATAAATGGATGCTTATATTAGTAGCATTTCTTGTATTCATAAGTGCAGGAGCTAATGTTACAGGAACTTATCTTATTAAGCCTGTTGTCAATAGATTTATTGTTCCGGGCAATATGACAGGGCTTTTAAAGGCTGTTATAGCAATGGGTGTGATGTATGCGTGCGGAGCGTTGTCAACACTTGGATATAACCGCATTATGGTGAAAATGTCACAGAAGGTTATACAGGATATAAGAAATGATTTATTTAAGCATACACAGAAGCTTCCATTAAAATATTTCGATGCACATACACACGGCGAACTTATGAGCCGTTTTACTAATGATGTTGATACAGTTCAGGAAGCTATGAATAACAGTTTTGCTATGATAATACAGAGTTTTATTATGCTGTTTGGTACACTTACGATGATGATGGTATTAAGCATACGTCTTTCTATGATAGTTGTCGTATTTCTTATTATAATGTTCTTCTTTATCAAATTTAACAGTAAGCACAGTAAGAAATATTTTAACAGACAGCAGGAAGAGCTTGGTAAAATCAATGGATTCGTTCAGGAGATGATGGCTGGACAGAAGGTTGAGAAGGTATTTAACCACGAGGAAAAGGATTACGGGAAATTCTGTGAAATGAATGAGAATTTCAGAAAAGAGTCAACTAATGCACTGGCATTTGCTGGAATGATGATTCCTACAATAGTAAGTCTTTCTTATCTTAATTATGCAATATCAGCCTGTGTTGGCGGTATATTTACATTAAAGGGACTTATGGATTTAGGTACGCTTTCAGCATATCTTGTATATGTAAGGCAGAGTGCGATGCCTCTTAACCAGTTCACACAACAGGTTAATTTCCTGCTTTCAGCCTTATCAGGTGCAGAGCGTATATTTGATATGATGAACGAAGAACCTGAGGTTGATGAAGGCAGGGTTACATTATGTAATGTTACGAAAAATGAAGCTGGTGAACTTATGGAAGCTTCAGGTAATACAGGCATATACGCCTGGAAGGTTCCAGCGACGAAAGATAAAGCAGGCTATCTTGTTGAGTTAAAGGGAGATGTGCGATTTAAAGATGTTGTGTTTGGATATGTAAAAGAAAAGACTATTCTTAATGATGTAACTTTATATGCAAAGCCGGGACAGAAGATAGCATTTGTAGGCTCAACCGGTGCAGGAAAGACAACAATAGTTAATCTTATTAACAGATTTTATGATATCCAGTCAGGAACAATAACTTATGACGGAATAGACATTAAGGATATAAGTAAAGATGATTTAAGAAGGTCAATGGCAATGGTTATACAGGAAACACATCTGTTTACAGGAACTATTGCAGACAATATACGATATGGAAAGCTTGATGCAACAGATGAGGAAGTAAGGGAGGCAGCCGTAATAGCTAATGCAGATTCATTTATAAGAAGGCTTCCAGATGGTTATGATACAATGCTTTATTCCGATGGAAGCAATCTTTCACAGGGACAGCGCCAGCTTCTTGCCATTGCGAGGGCAGCAGTAGCCAAGCCTCCTGTACTTATTCTTGATGAGGCGACAAGCTCAGTAGATACAAGAACAGAAAGACTTATCGAGAATGGTATGGATGCAATAATGGAAGGCAGAACAGTATTCGTTATTGCACACAGATTGTCAACTGTAAGAAATTCCAAGGCGATTATGGTACTTGAGAAAGGACAGATTATTGAGCGTGGAAGCCACGATGAGCTGATAGAGCAGAAAGGAAGATATTACCAGCTCTATACGGGACAATTCGAACTTGAATAAATCGGACATTAATATAGCTTGAATTATTGTAATTTGAAATAAATAAATAAAAAGAATATAATCAAAATATAAAAAAATAGTTAAAGAGGTGTTGGTATTGAATAATCTGATTGAGTTTTTGAAGCAGGAAGGTGTTTCTGCACAGCTTGTAGAAGAAGTCCGGCATTATTCAGAAGAACATACTGTAGATGAAGCATTAAAAAAACGTATTCCTGTACCACATTTTCATTATTATGGCAATAAGGTATGGGAAGAGGCTCTTGCAGTGCTTCTGTGTGGCAGAAATCTTTTGCTGGCAGGAGAGAAGGCAACGGGAAAAAATGTGCTTGCACAGAATCTTGCAGCAGTTTTTGAACGTCCGGCATGGGATATTTCCTTCCATGTTAATATGGATGCGGCTGCGCTGATAGGTTCTGATACATTTCACGATGGCAGGGTTACATTCAGACCCGGACCGGTGTACTGTTGTGCACAAAGTGGCGGCTTTGGGATTCTTGATGAAATAAATATGGCGAAAAGTGAAGCAATGGCGGTACTACATGCGACTCTTGATTTTAGAAGAACTATTGATGTTCCAGGATATGACAGGATAGAGGTTGCAGATGATACACGTTTTATTGCTACGATGAATTATAATTATGCAGGTACAAGGGAATTAAATGAGGCACTTGCCTCAAGATTTGTAGTTATACAGATGCCGCCACTGGCAAAGGAAGATCTTGAGAGACTGTTAAAGGATCAGTTTCCTTCACTTGTTACTAAGTATAACAAACAGTTTGCACTTTTATTTAATGAACTTCAGAAAAAATGTGAAAATGGTGAACTTACAGAGAAAGCTTTGGATCTGCGTGGATTAATTGATGCTATAAGTCTTATAAAAAAGGGTATTCCAATCAGGGATGCATTGGATCTTGGAATTACCAATAAGATATTTGACAGCTATGAAAAAGAGCTTATACGTGATGTAATAGCTTCAAGGTTTCCCTTAAAGCTGCATAATACGGAGGTGTTTGAATAATGCGTACCATTTCTTATACTGCTAAGGAAAGACGGGCTGCTAATCAGGTATGGAATGCGGCGGAACGCTATAATTTTGATCCATTGTTTCTGGCTGTTGAAACAGGGGATTTAGATTCAGATTTATATATGAATCTTATAATTGGACTGGCATATAAGTATTATGGTGAAAAGGCAATCAGCACTTTATTTGGTTATTGGAACGGAGATATCAGTCAGGCTATGCTGGATGATCTGACATGGCTTTATCTGGAACATGTACTGTATACAGAGGAAGCATTAAAACGTCCGTCTATGACTGATCTACGGGTTTATTATGGAAAGGCTTTTTTTGCAGGTGAATATAAGCTGTCGAGGCAGGAGTGGATGAGTAAAAACCGGCTTGTATATAATATGCAGTCAGCCAGATGGAGCAGTGTGTCAGGGAAAAAGAAGGTTCTGCTGACACCAAATGAACAAAAGCTGTATGCAGAACTGACACCACAGATAATGCCTGAAACAGACCGGTTGATAGATACTGTGCTGGCAATTTATCGCAAATTTAATCTTTTTGATGGCGTAAAACATGAAAAAAAAGCGTTGCGACTGCATTTTACAGGGGCATTTGCCCGGATAATGACAAGAATAATGCCTGTCAGCTCTGTAAGAAATAATCATGTAATGGTTATGCGTTCTTCTGCGGCGGACAATATGACTGGTGAAGCAGCTTACAGTAAAAAGAAAGATAATATAACATATAAGAAAGAAAATGATGACTGCTCTTATATTGAGAATTGTTTTGGAAGATCTGTTATATCAGAGCAGACTCTTATTAAAATAGAAAAAGAACTGTGTACAGGCAGTCATACAGGATGCCATTTATGGTTTACAGATGGAAAATATATAACAAAGAAAAATATACCGAAGGAATTTCTTCATTTAAGAGAACAGTCACAGCTGCAGGTTGAAAGAAATCATTCATATTATAATAAAAATGTACGGCTTTATGATAGTCTTATTGCACATATAGTCGAACAAATCCGTAATAGCGAATATATAAGTCAGAAGACAGATGTAATATCAGGTCAGAGAGGAAGGCTTGATACAACCAAAGTATGGCGTGCAGAATATATAGAAGATAACAGGATTTTTCACACATATGAAGATGATAATCAACCGTCCTTTACAGTGGATCTGCTTCTTGATGCATCTGCTTCAAGGCTTCAGTATCAGGAAATGCTTGCTGCGCAGGGAGTAATTATTTCCAAAAGCCTCGTGAAATGTAATATACCGGTCAGGGTAACAAGATTTTGCAGTGTTAGAGGATATACAGTTTTTCATATATTGAAGTCTTTTAGGGATAAGAAGTGCGACAATATTTTCAATTATTATGCTGCCGGTTGGAATCGTGATGGTCTTGCTTTTCGGGGAATTGGTAAAATCCTTGATATGAACCCGGGGGTGGCTGACAGGCATCTTGTGATTATTTTAACAGATGCTGCGCCTAATGACAGCCAGCGTATTCTGCCATCACAGGACAGCCCGTTTGGACATGATTATAGCGACGATATTTCTGTTAATGATGCAGCCGAAGAGGTACGTGCACTGCGTGCTAAAGGAATACATGTATCAGCCGTTTTTATGGGAAATGATGCGGCGGCCAATAGCGCAGAAAAGATTTATGGAAAAGAATTTACAAGAATACGTCGTATTGATGAGCTGGCAAAGGCGGCAGGAAGACTTATACAAAAAGAGATTCAGTCGTTGACAAGATAATTGCAAATGTGTATGTGATTAGGAATGGAGATAATAGGGTGTTGGTATTTTATATTTTTATATAATTGTGAAAATGTATATATACATAAAATGACAACTAATATAAAATAAAAAAACAAAAGAAATGGAGAATGTAATGTACTGTAAAAATTGCGGAATGAAACTGGAGAATGGGACTAAGTTCTGCGGCGGATGTGGAATGCCAGTCGATAATGAGATTTTTGAATGAAAAAATACTTGATTATATGGAGAGGACAATAATTAAGAAAAGAGGGTCATTATGAAAAGTAAGCAGAATGTAAGACATTACCTGTTTGACGTGGAAATGCTAAGACGAAGATTATTAAGACCATATTTTATAGAACTTGGACTGACAGTTGGACAGGGGCAGCCACGCATATTATATGAGTTAAGAAAATGTGATGGAATGAGCCAGAAAGAATTGTCAGATGCCTGCCTTATAGAGGTGACTACGATGTCAAGAACGCTTGACAGATTAGAGAGTATGGGACTTATTAAAAGACAGAATAATCCAGAGTGTAGGCGTTCGTGGATTATATCTTTAACAGAAGAAGGAAAGGAAAAAGCTGACAGGGTATCTGATATATTTGATATGGCTGAGGAAGTGTTCCGCAAAGGTATAGGCGAAGAAGAGCTTAACAGTATGTGTGCAACGCTTGAAAAGATAGAGAATAATCTTAATGAAGCTATAGAGGAGCAAAGCACGGAGGGGAATAATTAACAGGTAATAGTATCTGATAATAGTATTCAATTATATTATTTTCAAATTATATTGCAAAGTAGTATTATTTGTATTACAATAACTAATACAAATAATACTACTTTTTTATTTGCCTTATTAATAAGATTGTGAAAAGGTTATATTTGTTTAATGTAAGGTTCATAAGATATCGGTTAGGTCAATTCTATGTTGTGAATATTGTGTCAGGAAAGGAGTTAATACAATGATTATTGAATTAGATATGAATAGCAGTACACCTATATATGTCCAGCTTCGTAATCAGATTGTAATGGGAATTGGACGTGGTGAATTAAAGCTTGGCGAGAGCCTGCCAACGGTAAGACAGCTTGCACAGGATATTGGAGTTAATACAATGACAGTGAATAAAGCGTACCAGATATTAAAGACAGAAGGATATATTAAAATTGACCGCAGGCACGGAGCAATAGTATCAGATAATATTGATATGGATATTGTATTCAGGGAAAAGCTTGAAAATGAACTTGAATTATTATTAGCAGAAGCAGCTATCAATGGAATGGATAAGAACGATTTTCTTAGTATGTGCAATGAAATATATTCAAAAATCAAAGTGTCAGGTGACAGTGAACCAAAGACAACATAAATACAAAAGTAAAAGCATTTTGGTGACTGAACGGGGAGGATAATATTATGGGAATAGCATTGTTTGTGATAGCTTTAGTAACCAATATATTTACAATTTTAATTCTGAGATTTGGATTTATAGGCAATTATGAATATAAGCAGGGAATGATTCTTGGTGTTCATATACCACAGGAGAATATTGGTGATGAAGAGGTTGCAGGTCTTATTGAAAAGACAAAGCATAATTATAAAATATTCCAGAATGTTAATGCTTTTTTGGGTATAGCAATATGTTTTGTGAATTTTCTTAATATGATAATATTTGTGCTTATCTGGTGTGTGTGGCTTATTGGTTATGCTGTAGGTATAGAATTATTGATGATTATACCACATAGAAAAATGTATGATATAAAGGTTAAGAATAAATGGGTTATAGAGAGCCAGAAAAGGATATATGCAGATACTTCCCTGTCAGCAGTCAGAGGAGAAGTTAAGTTGTATTATCATTTAATACCGATAGGTGCTGAGATTGTTACAGGTATTATTCTGTGGGTAGTAAGTGGCAGAACAAAAGATTTTAATCAGGCACTTATATTATTACTTATTACATTGCTGGTATCGCTGATATCATTTGTATTTAATGTGGCATTTAATAAAAGAGAAAGAAATGTATACAGTAAAGATACGGCTGTTAATCAGGCAGTCAATAAGATGGTTAAAAAATATATATTTAAAGGAGTGTTAATAACTAACATAATCAATGCTTTCTCGTGGCTATATATATTTATTGAATATATAGGACATAGCAGAATAACAGATGCCAACTATTATGTATATATAGGAATTCAATTTATGTATACACTTGCTATTTTATGGATGATTATTGTTATTGGAAAGAAGAAAGAGGAGATACTTAACAGAGATGACGAGCCGTTATATGTAGATGATGATGAGTATTGGAAAACTGGATTCTATAATAACCCTGCTGATCCTAAAGTATTAGTCAAGAACAGACTGAGTGATATGAATTATTCCTTCAATCTTGGTAATAAAGCTGGAAAAGCAATTATGTGGTCACTTGAGGCTGTCGTTGCTGGATTTATTATATGGTTTGTGGCTATTATGATACCATATATTAATGTCCATATAGATACAGAAATTAAAGATAATTACTTCACAGTAAAAGCGGTGGGATATAAATTCTCAATTAATATTGATAATATTGAGGAAGTACAGCTTATGGATAAAATGCCTAAAGACAGCTTTACAAGGACTAATGGCGGGGCGACAGAGGAGTATAACATAGGTAATTATAAAGGTAATACATATGGAAAATGTATGCTTTTTATATGGAATGGCTATGGACCTGTGGTTATGATAAAGGGAGATAACAAGACAGTATTTGTTAATTATAAGGAAGATGGGGAAGCATTAAAGCTTTATGAGCAGTTGTCCGGTGTAGATAAAATATGACTACTTCGTAGTCACTTAGAAGTTTCTTCGAAACTTCGTATGCGTGGAAAAGCTGCGCAAAAAATAAGATATAATATGACTACTTCGTAGTCACTTAGAAGTTTCTTCGAAACTTCGCATGTGTGGAAAAGCAACGCAGGGCATATGATATAATGAATATATCAAAATAGCATTTTACATTTAATGATAAAAGATGTATAATCTGTGTTAATGAAAACCTAATTAATAAATATCGCGATAGATTAGATTTCACTATTTATATTTATAAGGGAGGAATCTGATATGCTATTTAAGAAGGATATTAACAAAAAAATCGAACATCTTGTAAAGAAGAATGATTTCTATGCAGTTGCAGATTATGTATATGGAACTAAGGAAGAGAAGCTTGATCTGGCTAAAGCCTTAGGAACTAACGATAATAACAGCAGTGTTGATTTATTGTTAAGACTTGTTGATGATAAAGATGATGATGTTGTATATGCAGCTTGTGAGGCATTAAGAAATGTCGGATCAGAACACAATACTGCGGATTTACTTGAGAAGCTTAATAATCTTCCAAAAGAAAAAGAGCATTTAAGAGAAGAAATCAGCAGGACTGTACAGGAATTACATCATAGAAATTAATATAAACGATATATAAGACTTATTGAAATATATCAGAAAGATAAAATATATGTAAACTGTATAAAAGTGTATGGTGGTTGTATAATGAAGTTTATAGATAGCTGATAACGTTATAATAAAAAGAAAGGGTACTGGAATTATGTTTTCAGTACCCTTTTTTGAGTTTGGTAATTGATACCCTTTATTAGTTATTGTTGGTTATGGACGCTGTCCAAGTCCACCCTCAAGTGTGAGAGTTTCACCTGTCATATACTTAAAGTCTGGAGATGCAAGCTGTACGCATACACGTCCGATTTCAAGCTCAGCATCACCGAAATGGCCTGCTGGTGGAGTATGAACATTTTTATCAAATGCCTCTGGATAAGCGTTCTTGAACTGCTCAAGCTGTGATGTCCACGCAAGAGGGCATATAATATTAACATTAATTCCATCTTTAGCCCATTCAGTTGCAGCAACTCTTGTAAGACCTCTTATACCTTCTTTAGCGGCGGCATAGGCACACTGCCCAAAGTTACCAAAAAGCCCAGCACCAGAAGCAAAGTTAATTACAGAGCCATTACTTTCCTTAAGATAAGGATAGCAGGCTTTCATATAATAAAATGCGGCATAAAGACCTGAATACATAGCAAGATTGAACTGCTCTGTAGTATGTTCAGCAAGTGGAACGCCGGAAGCAGAGGCCTGTGCGTTATTGATAAGCACATCAATATGTCCAAATGTATCAATTGTCTGCTTAACGACATTAGCTACAACAGCTTCATTATCAGCAGAGGCATTAACATCTGCCTGAATTGTAAGAACCTTGATATTGTAAAGCTTTTCTAATTCTTCTTTAGCGGCGGCAAGCTTGCTTTCATTACGTCCTGTAATGACAATATTAGCACCCTCCTTAGCATAAGCTGTAGCAATTCCATATCCGATAGAACCACATCTTCCATCACTTAATACGGCACGGCCAGCCCCAGTTATAATGGCTGTTTTACCTGTTAAAAATCCCATAAATCTAATCTCCCTGTCTGTGATATTTACGATAATCAGGAATAAGTTAAAGCACACAATATACTTTCGATAAATTCCAGTCGTGGATTTATAATAACATAGTCAGACTAAACAAACAATATAATTATGCGAAAATTATTATCAAAAAGAAGAAAAATACTAAAAACTATTTAAAATAACAGCAATGTTAAAAAAATATCAAAATTATATCACAAAATACTGTTAATTGATAATTTGTTAACAAAAAGTAGTTCAGCACAAAACAATGTGCAAGATACAGTAATTAGCAGAGCTGATAGAGGAGTTACCTGATATTAATAATGTGTATACATAAAAATTAATGTTGAATTAATAAAGAGGATATTAAAGAAGTCAAGAATTGAATAATATAATTAAATGGCAGAATAATGAGGTAAAATAATTAATTGGTTTACTGAACACCGGATAATATTATGTGATTCATTAGATTTATGGAAAAGAGGATAATTTTAACAAAGATGGTGAATTCTTTTTGTTTTTGACACTTATATCATATTAATGTAGAATAAAATGGTTTATTATGATAATATCTTGTATACACTATTGTTGTATAATATTCCACGAAAGCTTCATACTGGTGCGCATAGGGTATGAATGATTATGGACAGAGGATATGCGCAGAAATGAGGATTATTATGTCAGATATAAAAGGAAGAATTCATTCAGTAGAAAGTTTTGGTTCAGTTGACGGACCTGGTGTAAGATATATAGTATTTCTTCAGGGATGTCATATGAGATGTAAATATTGCCATAATCCAGAGACCTGGAAGTTAGAGGATGGCGAACTCCAGACACCGCAGGAAGTATTCGATAAGGCTTACAGATACCATAATTACTGGAAAGATAATGGAGGCATAACTGTGAGTGGTGGAGAAGCACTTCTTCAGATTGAATTTGTTACAGAGCTTTTTAAGATAGCCAAGAAAGAAGGAGTTCATACAACTCTTGATACATCAGGCAATCCATTTACATTTGAAGAACCATTTATAAGCAAGTTCAATGAGCTTATGGCAGTTACAGACCTTTTTATGCTCGATATTAAGCATATTGACGATGAAAAGCATAAGAAACTTACAGGCTGGACTAACAAGAATATATTAGATATGGCAAAATATCTTTCGGATAATAACAAGGATATGTGGATACGTCACGTACTTGTGCCAAAGGTTACAGATGATAAGGAAGATTTACAGGCACTTTCAGATTTCGTTAAGTCATTAAAGACAGTTAAGAGATTTGAAATTCTTCCATATCACACACTTGGTGTATTTAAGTGGCACGATCTTGGTGTGAAATATGAGCTTGAAGATATTATGCCTCCAACTAAGGAAGAAATACAGAGAGCTGACGATATACTTCATACAGGTGATTACAAGGGATATCTTGAAAAATGAGGAAAATGCCGTGAACAAAGAGGAACTTAACAATTTATTGGAAAATGTTGCCTCTGGTGCTATTTCTCCGAAAGAGGCGGCAGATAGTATTAAATTAGAATCATTTAAGGATTTAGGCTTTGCCAAGGTTGATACCAACAGGGAATTAAGACAGGGAATGTCGGAAGTTATATATGGCAAAAGCAAGACTAAAGAGCAGATTGCCGGTATAGTTGGTGCAATGCTTGAAGAAAAAGAAAAGACAATCCTTATAACCAGAATGAGCAGGGAAGCCGCTGATTATGTGGCACAGCAATATAACCTGAATTATGATGAATTATCGCAGATTGGAATAATTGGCGATATGCCAGAAAAGAATGGCAAGGGCAGGATTGTTGTAGCAACAGGCGGAACAAGTGATATACCAGTTGCCGAGGAAGCAGCCAGGACAGCAGAAGTATATGGCAATGAAGTTGTAAGGCTGTATGATGTTGGCGTTGCAGGAATGCACAGGCTTATGAACCATATTGATGCTATAATGAATGCAAGAGTTATAATTGCAATTGCTGGTATGGAGGGCGCACTTGCAAGTGTCATAGGCGGTATGGCTGACTGCCCTGTTATAGCTGTTCCAACAAGTGTTGGTTATGGAGCTAATTTTGGCGGTTTGTCAGCACTGCTTTCAATGCTTAATTCCTGTGCAAGCGGTGTAAGCGTTGTTAATATTGACAATGGCTTTGGTGCGGGATATCTGGCGAGTATGATAAATCATATGTGATGTGGATTATACAATGTAGATTATATGTGATGGCAAGTGGTATCGGTCGGTGCCGGTGTGATTGCAGGTAGTATTATATATTATTTTTGTAATTAATTATAATGCATATCATATAGTGAAACCGAGTTATATATTATATATAAGACATAATAACCCCCAGGCAGATTATGAAAATGTTTATTCATAATTTACTTGGGGGTTGTTTGATGAAAATATTAATATTTAAGCTTCAGAGTTTCTTCTGCTTTATTAAATATAAGCTAGATGACCTCCGGGTCAACATCATCAGACTGATACTGAGAATAAATAGCTTCTATATTTTCTTTGTAAATGTTCTGGGTAATATTAAGTAGATTTTTTACATCATCATTATAAAATGTATATTTGTCGGAATCAAGTATCTGAATAAGATTTAGAAATTAAAACAATCATAAGTGTTAATATTAATTCAATTAAATGGTATAATTCTACATAAAATTCTGATAATAAATCTTATATATGTACAATCTGCACAAAATAGAATATGAATGTTTGTGAATGATAATAATTGATTATGGATGAATATGGAGTTATTATAATGATAACAAAAGGAACGTGACCAGAAGGGAGGGATATAAAGTGATATATACCGTAACATTTAATCCATCACTTGATTATATTGTATCTGTTAAAGATTTCAGACCAGGTATGACTAACAGGACGAGCAGTGAGTTAATGCTTGCCGGAGGTAAAGGAATTAATGTATCTATAGTTCTTGGCAATCTTGGAATAAAGAGTACAGCGTTAGGTTTTATTGCTGGATTTACTGGAGATGAGATTGTAAGAAGACTGCATAATGGTGGCATTAATTCAGAATTTATCAAAATTAATGACGGAATTTCAAGAATTAATATTAAGTTAAAGTCGATTGATGGAACGGAGATTAATGGACAAGGACCACATATAGATAGTTCTCATATTGAACAGCTTATGAACAGATTAAGAAGACTTGAAAGCGGTGATGTTCTTGTTCTTGCGGGTAGCATACCGGCAGGCATATCAGATAATATATATAAAGACATTATGGATATGTTAAAGGACAAAGGTGTTCAGATTGTGGTTGATGCAACAAGCAGGCTGTTGACTAATGTATTGGAATATAATCCATTTTTTATAAAGCCTAACCAGCACGAGCTTGGAGATATATTTAATGTGACACTTAATACACAGGAAGAAGTTATTCCGTATGCTTTGGAATTAAAGAAAATGGGTGCTGTTAATGTATGTGTATCAATGGGTGGAAAAGGTGCAATACTTGTAGCAGATGATGGCAATGTGTATAAAGCAAAGGCTCCGGACGGGATACTTAAGAATTCAGTGGGGGCAGGAGATTCACTTGTAGCGGGCTTCCTTTCAGGCTGGATTGAAAAGAAAGATTATGAGTATGCGTTCAGGAAAGGTGTTGCAACAGGAAGTGCCAGTGCATTTTCGGAAAGATTGGCAACTAACGGAGAAGTTAATGATCTTATAGGTAAAGTTACTATAATCAGATAATTATTACAGAGTGTTTAAACTTATTATAAATATGGAGGTATGTATATGAGGATTACCGATTTATTAAGTGCTTCAAGTATAGATCTTAATGCAAAGCCTTTAAATAAAAAAGAGGCAATAGAGCAGGCTGTGAAGCTTATGGCGGCCAGCGGTAATATTACAGATATTGAAGCGTATACGAAGCAGGTTATTGCAAGAGAAGAAGAAAGCACAACTGGTGTTGGAGAGGGAATTGCCATACCACACGGCAAATGCAGTGCGGTAAGCAGACCGGGACTTGCAGCTATGATTATAAGGGATGGAGTTGATTATGATTCATTAGATGGTGAACCTGTTAATGTATTGTTTCTTATAGCAGCTCCGGATAGTGAGGATAATGTTCATCTAGATGTATTAAGCAAGCTTTCGGTGCTTCTAATGGATGAAGAATTTATCAGAAAGTTAAAAGCAGCTAAGGATATTGGGGAATTTCTTGAAGTTATCGATAATGCAGACAGTGAAAGCAAGAGCATTGATGAAAGATTGCAGGATACAGGCACATATAATGCTGGCAATAGTGATACGAATCCGGCTGACAGGTATATAGTGGCTGTAACTTCGTGTCCTACAGGTATTGCACATACGTATATGGCAGCTGAGGGTCTGGAAAAAGCAGCTAAAAAGGCAGGCTGTACAATTAAGATAGAGACAAGAGGTTCAGCAGGTGCTAAAAATGTGCTTACAGATGAAGATATAGAAAAAGCGGAATGTATAATAGTTGCGGCAGATGCCAAAGTGCCAATGGCAAGGTTTGAAGGACATAAGGTTATAGAATGTCAGGTATCAGACGGAATTAATAAAGCTGATGAATTAATAAGTCAGGCACTTAGCGGTGATGTTCCCGAATATCAGGTACATGGGATGGGCAGATCTTCTGATGATAGTCAGGCAGCTGCGGTTAAGAAGAATAAATCAGGCGGAGTTGGACATCAGATATATACACAGCTTATGAATGGTGTTTCGCATATGCTTCCATTTGTAGTTGGCGGTGGTATTCTGATTGCCATAGCATTTCTTATTGATGGAATTAATGTTGATATGAACAGTCTTTCTGAAGCTGAAAGAGCTAATTTTGGTACTATAACACCAGTTGCAGCTTTGTTTAAGAATATAGGTGGAGCAGCATTTGGATTTATGCTTCCTGTGCTTGCAGGATATATTGCAATGGCAATAGGTGACAGACCGGCACTGGCACTGGGTTTTGTCGGAGGATATATTGCAGCTAATGGAAAGTCTGGATTTTTAGGTGCTTTAGTTGCAGGCTTTGCGGCTGGATACATTATTTTAGGTTTAAGAAAATTGTGTGACAAGCTTCCAGAAGCACTTGAAAAGATTGCACCTGTGCTTATATATCCGGTTGTGGGAATTCTTGTTATAGGACTTGGAATGAACTATGTAATAGAGCCTGTTATGGGGGCGATTAATACAGGGCTTAATTCATTCCTTGTTGGAATGGGAAGTTCAAGCCGTATAATTCTTGGATTTGTGCTTGCAGCAATGATGGCAATTGATATGGGTGGTCCATTTAATAAAGCAGCATATGTATTTGGAACAGCTTCAATTGCATATGGTAATTACGATATTATGGCAGCAGTTATGATTGGTGGTATGGTTCCACCTTGTGCTATTGCACTTGCTACAATGTTATTTAAGAATAAGTTCACTAAGGAAGAAAGAGAGGCAGGACCAACCAACTTTATTATGGGACTTGCATTTATAACAGAAGGTGCCATTCCATATGCGGCGGCAGATCCGCTTCACGTTATACCAGCATGCCTTATTGGTTCTGGAATAGCAGGAGCAATAAGTATGTTATTTAAGTGCACGTTAATGGCTCCACACGGTGGAATATTCGTGTTCCCGGTTGTCGGCAACCCATTATATTATCTTTTAGCATTAGTTGTTGGAACAATCGTTTCTTGTTTCCTTCTTGGAGTATTAAAGAAGAAGGTTAATGAATAGATTTATTAATAAAATATAATTTTAAAATAAAGTATATGACTGTAGCCTGGCGTATCTGGTATGGTCCTGTTAAAAACACAATATATAAATATAAAAAACACAAAATATACCAAAACGAAACGTTTAAAATAAAAGATACGCAGAAAAGAGGTTTATTATGAAAGAATTTAATTATACAATTACAGACAAAGAAGGAATCCATATGAGACCAGCAGGTGAGCTTGTAAAAGCAGCTAAGCAGTTTGAGAGTAGTATATTAATTAAGAAAGACGGAAAGACTGCTGACTGCAAGAAGGTATTTACAATAATGTCATTAGCAGTAAAATGTGGACAGGAAGTAACAGTAAATGTAGAAGGTACAGACGAAGAACAGGCAGCTGCAAAGATTGAAGAATTTATGAAAGCTAATATGTAAATTAAAGTGCCAGGGTTAAAGTATATAAATTAAAATACCTAATTAAAGGGCTGAAATTAAAGAAAGGAGGGGCTGTTATGTATGAATATAAAGGAAAAAGCGTGTTTGGCGGGATAGCCATAGGCAGAATTAAAGTGTACAGTAAAGAACAACAGCAGGTTAAGCGGATGCATATTGATGATTGTGAGAGCGAGAAGCAAAGATATATTAATGCCGTTGATAAAGCAGTTGAACAGTTAGGTATGCTTTATGATAAGGCTTTAAAGGAAGTCGGTGAAGCCAATGCGGCAATATTTGAAATGCACCAGATAATGCTTGAAGATGACGATTATAAAGAGTCGGTTCTTAATATAATTGATAATCAGAATGTTAATGCTGAATATGCAGTTGCACAGACCTCGGATAACTTTTCATCAATGTTTGCGGCTATGGACGATGAATATATGAGAGGCAGGGCTTTAGATGTAAGAGATATTTCTGAAAGACTTATAACTATTCTTAGTGGTGGTAAAAGCAGTACAATAGAATCTGATGAGCCGTCAATAATCATTGCAGAAGATTTGGCACCATCGGAAACTGTACAGATGGATAAAGAAAAGATATTATCATTTGTAAGTGTTAAGGGTTCGGTTAATTCACATACAGCTATACTTGCAAGGACAATGGGGATACCAGCCCTTATAGGAACAAAAGGTGTTCTTGATGAAGATATAGACGGCTTAACAGGCATTGTTGACGGCTTTAATGGAGTTGTGTATATCAATCCTGATAGCGAGACACTTGACCGCTACAAGAAAGAACAGGCGAAGTATATAGAACAGAAGGAACTTTTAAACAGACTTAAGGGAAAAGAAGATGTAACGCTTGATGGAACAAAGATAAAGTTGTATGCTAATATTGGTAATGTTAAGGATATAGCGTTAGTTCTTGCTAATGATGCAGCAGGAATAGGATTGTTCAGGAGTGAATTCATCTATCTTGAGAGAACTGATTTTCCGACAGAAGAGGAACAGTTTAATATATATAAGACTGTTGCGGAAAATATGGCTGGAAAGCCGGCTATAATAAGAACACTTGATATAGGTGCAGACAAGCAGTGTGACTATTTTAATCTTGATAAAGAGGACAATCCGGCATTAGGTGTGAGAGCTATCAGAATATGCCTTACAAGAACGGATATATTTAAGACACAGTTAAGAGCTTTATACAGGGCGAGTGCATATGGCAATATTCATATTATGTATCCGATGATTGCTAATATGTGGGAGATAGACCGCATAAAAGAGATTGAAAATGAGGTGAAGGCTGAGCTTGCGGCTCAGGAGATTAAGATAGGAAGCCCAAAGACAGGAATAATGATAGAGACACCGGCGGCTGCAATGATTAGCGATGAGCTTGCAAAAAAGGTTGATTTCTTTAGTATTGGAACTAATGATTTGACACAGTACACATTGGCTGTTGACAGGCAGAATCCTAAGCTGGATACATTTTTTGATGCACATCACCCAGCAGTGCTAAAGATGATTAAAATGGTTGTCGATAATGCACATAGAGCCGGGATATGGGCAGGAATATGTGGAGAGCTTGGAGCTGATACAAGCCTTACACAGAAGTTTCTTGAAATGGGTGTTGATGAATTGTCGGTTTCGCCGGGGAGAATTCTTCCAATCAGAAAGATTATCCGTGACACTGATGTATCTGAATTATAATTGGTATATTGGAAAAGGTGATTGTTATGCTTGCAGAGAAAAGACACGAATATATACTTCAGGAGTTGAAACGCAAGGGAAGTATAACTGTCAATGAGATTAAAGAAGAACTTGGAATTTCAGAATCTACAATTAGAAGAGATTTGAATTTGCTTGATGAAGAAGGCAAGCTTGTCAAGGTATTTGGAGGTGCAGTATCAGCAGGTTTTGAAGTTTCAGGCAGTGAACCAAGCGTTACGCAGAAGCGTGAAATAAATATTAATGGCAAGAAGCTTATTGCAAAATATGCGGCAGGACTTATAGAACCTGATGATTTTGTATATATGGATGCAGGCACTACAACAGGTTGTATGATTGATTATATAACAGAAAAGCGGGCGGTATATGTGACTAATGCTGTTACACACGCAAGAAATCTTGCGGCGTTAGGTTTCAGGGTTATACTTATAGGTGGTGAGCTTAAGGGTTCAACAGAAGCAGTAGTAGGTGCTAATGCTATTGAAATGTTAAGAAATTATAATTTCAACAAAGGATTTTTTGGTACAAATGGCATAAGTATTAAATGTGGATTTACGACGCCTGATATTAATGAGGCAGAAGTTAAGAAAATGGCGATGTGCCATTGCAATCACAAAATAATTCTTGCAGACAGCACCAAATTCGATAATGTAAGTTCAGTGACATTTGCAAGGATTGATACAGCTAAGATAATAACTGATGAAGAAGTGCCTGCTGGTTATAGGGATTATAATATTTATAAGGTGAATGGATGATGTTATAATTAAAAAATGAACAATATTAAAAGGGACTTTTTAAGTCCCTTTTTTAGTAAGTTATTTCTGTCTGTTGCTAAGCTGTTCAGATATAGCCTGTTTAATGGCATTGAAAGACTCTTTGCTTATATCGTGTTCGATACGGCACGCATCCTCCTCGGCAGTCTGCTTATTGACACCAAGCTGTATTAACCAAGAAGAAAGTATCTGATGTCTTTCATAAATCATCTCGGCAATTTCCCTGCCAGAGTCTGTAAGGTATATATAACCTTCTTTAGTTACGCGTATATGTTCTGATTCACGAAGATTCTTCATAGCAATGCTGACGCTTGACTTCTTATAGCCCATTTCGTTGGCAATATCAATTGAACGCACAACAGGCAGTTTCTTGCTAAGCATAAGTATTGTTTCTAAATAATCTTCAGCTGATTCGTGGATGACCATAATTATTCCCCCTGACTAACATTTATGTGAATTAATAAATAATTGTAGATTATAAAGCAATTAATAAATAATTAATGTAAATATAATACTAATAAGTATAATAAGTATAACATAAACCTGGCAAATAATCAAACTTATAGTTAGTGCGAATTATCTATGCCTTTCAAAGCTGTATAAATATGTGCTATAATAAAGCTGTACATAGTGGGAGATTTGAAAAAAGCTAGAGCTGCCCTTACAAGGCACCAGATTGATATGCGTAAAATGTACGCAGAAAAGAGGATTATTATGAATATTAATATAGATAAATTACACTGCCTTATAGATTTACACGTTCACCTTGATGGTTCAGTCAGTATTCCAATGGCTAAGAGGCTGGCTCTTATTAATGGTATTGAACTTAATGAAAGTGAAGAAGACCTGAAAGAAAGATTACAGGTGTCCAAAGACTGCAGGGATTTGAATGAATATCTGGAAAAATTTGAATTTCCACTGACACTTTTGCAGAAAGCTGAAGCTATTACTGAATGTGTGAGAATGTTAATAGCTGGGCAGGATAGTCAGGGGATAATGTACAGTGAGATAAGATTTGCACCACAGCTTCATATGCAGAAGGGGTTGACACAGGAAGAGGTTGTGCAGGCGGCAATAAAAGGACTCGGTAATTCAGATTATCACAAGCTTATATTATGCTGCATGAGGGGAAGTGATAATGAGGAGCTTAATAAAGAAACGATAAGGATTGCCCATACATATCTTGGACGTGGAGTTGTGGCACTAGATCTTGCCGGTGCAGAAAAATTATATCCAACAAAGCAGTTTGTTGGAATATTTAAAGAAGCTTTGGCATATAATATTCCGTTTACAATACACGCAGGTGAAGCAGATGGAGAAGAAAGCATAAAGACGGCAATATATATGGGAGCTGAAAGAATAGGACACGGAATAAGGGCAGCCTGGTCAGAGGATATGATTAAGGAGCTGGCAGATAAGAATATTCCGTTAGAATTGTGTCCTACAAGTAACCTTAATACGAAAGTTGTTGATAATATTGCTGATTATCCAATTATGAAACTTATTAATAATGGTGTTAAAGTTACCATAAATACGGACAATATGATGGTTTCAGGCACAAGTATTAAAAATGAGCTTAAATTACTTGTGCAAACATTTCCTATAAATGGTATAATATTAAAGAATTTGCTTATTAATTCAGCAGAAGCTGCATTTGCCAAGGATAGCATTAAAGAACAGCTTAAAAGAAAGATATATGAAGAATTGGATGGGGTTACTTATGAATGAAGTTAATGAGTTATTTACAAAGGAGAATGTTGAACAGATAGTTGTTCCACAGGTTGTAAAAGATGATTTACTAAGCATTATAGAGGAAAAGCTAAAAAGAGCAGGATTTTACTACAGAATTGCATACAGGGTCAAGGCAGTTGATTCTATGGTGAATAAGCTTATATTTAAAGATTACAGACGTCCGGGTACGGAGAATGAAGATAAGAAAATGCAGGATCTTGTAGGAATAAGAATAATCCTATATTTTGTTGATGATGTAGATATATGCAGAAAGCTTTTAGATACATTATTTATATCTCCAGGAATGTGGGAGACTACGGAGAATAATGAATATGAATTCAAGGCTATGAAGGTCAATGGAATATTCAAGCTTCCAGCATATCTTAGCAAGACAATTGTCAATCCATATCTGTCAGATTATGTTGACGATACATTTGAGGTTCAGGTAAGGACGAACTCATTTGAGGGCTGGCACGAGATTGAGCACGATATGAGATATAAAGGCTCGGCGTTTGGAATAGGTAACGAAGCACTGGCAAGAAAGATGAACAGTATTCTTGCTACATTTGAACTGTGTGATGATTCGATAGCAGGGCTGCTTGAAGATTTAGGACACCAGCATTACAAAGACAAGAAATGGAATGATATGTTAAGGTGTCACTACAGGTTAAAGTTTGAGAATGAACCACTGCATCCATACATAGAGGAGCTGTTTGACTCAGACACAGAGCTTGCAAAGATATTTTATAAGGCACCAAGACAAGGGGCTATTGAACAGTTATGGCTTGATACTTCAGAGAATGGAATAGAGCTTACACTTAATAATATAGTAAAGATTGTCAATCAGATAGGCCCTGATGATGAAAGGCTTAACGAGGCATTTAGAAAGATAGAGCAGGAGCATAAGAATAAACAGGAATTCGAGGCTGGCGGTAAAAGACGCCGCTTTGAGCCGTTTAAACCGCTTGGCAATTATAAGGTATTCCAGTCACATTCCTGCATTGATCTTACTAATCTTTCTATGGAGGACGCATTTAAAAAGGCAGTTAATTACATATATTCGTGGGTACATTCAAGATTTAATGAAGTATTTGATGATATGCCGGGCAGTGTGGATACATATGATAATGAAAGACCGGGGTATAAGGTATCGCTTGAATATGATAATGAGAATTTATATTTCAAGGAGATTACAACGCACCTTGATTCTAAGGTCGCTAACAGACTGTGGATATCGGTTGCTACTATTAAGAAAGATGGTGACAGGCTTTTATTTGACGTAAGTAATGAATATGCTGAGCCAGCAGATAAGTACAGAGATAATGAAAATGTATTGTTCAGCCGTCCTAACTTCTATGGAGAGATAGCAGATAATATTGGAATCTGTGATGTGGAGAGGTTAAGACAGAATGTAAGGGGTATTGATAATGAAGAAGAATACAATACATTAAAGGATCTTATTAAAGATGATAATAGGCAGTTCCCTGTAGTTGTATTTGTGGCATCAGATGATTATTGGATAGAAAAGTTTGATGTGGACTATTTTGCATATCTTGTGGGGTATTATGCACATATTAAGAGGATTACAACAGATGAACTTTCTGAGCAATTTGCTAAAGATTATGATTTGGACGAAGACGAGTTTAGGGATTCAATCACTGTATTTTATCCAGGCAGAGAACCTAACACAAGTTATAAGTCGCATATCTTAAATACTACATTTGAGGTTATAAAGATAGAGAAAAGAAAATACTGGAATGAGAATGGGTGTAGGGCGTTCAGGCGACAACTTGTTTCAGATATAAGAGAGAATAATGTCATTATGTAGATAACAGAGGGGTAGAAAGTTATGAGTAGAGGGAATAATAAAAGCAGTATTGCTGCAGAAGGAACACAATGGTATGGAAATGTTGTATCAAGCACGCTTCAGGCATATTACGAGGTGTACTATGTCAATCTTTCTGATAATACCTGCAAAAGAATATATCCGTGGTATATCGAGGATAATGAGTTTATAGATTATACTAACGAGGTCAACCGTAGAATATCAGGTAATATCATATGTAATAATTCGGAGGAAGATGTGTCAACGCTTCTTGCAGTTGATAATCTTAAATGTGAATTAAAACATAAAGATAAGACAGAGTACAGATACAAAAGACAGGTAACCAATGGAGTATTCAGGTGGTGTCTTGTAAGTGTTGTCGTTGAGAAGCGAAAAAATGGTGAGCCTGTAAGTGTTATTCTTATGATAAGGGACATAGAAGATGTTATAAAGAAAGAGATTGAACAACAGCTTCTTATAGAAGAAGCACTTGCACAGGCTGAAAGTGCTAGCAGGGCAAAGGGAAAGTTCCTTTCTGATATGTCGCACGAAATCAGGACACCTATGAATGTGATTCTTGGATATGCCTCAATTGCACAGAATAATATGGATAATCGGGATCAGGATAAGGTTAAGGATTGCCTTGAAAAGATTAAAGAAGCTGGAAATCATCTGATTGGTATTATTAATGATGTGCTTGAGGTGTCAAGGATAGAGCAGGGAAAGATTAATATAGAAAATGAAGAAAGCGACATTTATGAGCTTATGACAGATTTCTATAATCTTGTAGAAATTCAGGCGGCAGTAAAGAAACAAAAGATGACAATTGATCTAGAGGGTATAACTGATAAATATGTGTATATGGATTGGACGAGAATAAGCCAGGTGCTTATTAATCTTATTAACAATGCAATCAAATATACGCCGGTTGGCGGACATATAGATGTTATTGTGAAAGAAGACTGCAATAATAATATAGGGGATAATATACATAATTATATTATTATAGTGAAGGATAATGGCAGGGGAATAGATGAAAAGGATATGCCATCATTATTTGATTTGTATACAAGGGGAGCATACGATAATGATATATCAGTAGAGGGAACAGGGCTTGGACTGTCTATATCCAAGCAGATAATTGAACTTATGAATGGAACAATAGATGTTGACAGTAAGTTAGGCGAAGGTACAACATTTACAGTAAAGTTACCGCTTCAATATGTTGTCAGGACACAGGCCGATAAAAATATAACTGACAACGGGACAGATAATAATATAATAGAGAATGATCAGAGCCTGTCAGATATAAAGGTAATGGTTGTTGATGATAATCAGTATAACAGGGAAATTGCCTGCGAGCTTTTACGGGAAAATGGTGCTCATATAATTGAGTGTGCCAGTGGAAGTGAAGCTGTAGATTATATAAAATATAAAAAAGGTATTGTGGATATTATTCTTATGGACGTGTGTATGCCAGATATGGATGGTTTTGAGGCTACACGTTTAATAAGACAGTTAGAAAAAGACAGATGGCAGGATATTCCGATTGTAGCAATGACAGCTAATGCATTTGATGAGGACAGGAAGAAGGCACTGGAGCACGGAATGAATGGACATATAGCCAAACCATTCGATATAGATACATTTGCAGAAACAGTATTAGAATATGTAAAATATTAAGTTGACATAAGTGCATAAGTAGGGTACGATTTAGTGTATTAAAGTAATAAAATATTCACGTATTAGAGAAGTGAATTGCAAGAACAGAATGGAGATTAATATGAGGAACTGTACCAACACGCAATTATTAAGGAAAATGCTTATTGTACTTTTATTATGCTCTTTTATAGCAGGTACATTTACTGCCTGTTCAGATAAGAAGCAGTCAGACGGCAAGACAACATTTACAGTGGGTTTTGATGCGGAATTTCCACCTTATGGTTACAAAGATGAGAGTGGAGAATATGTTGGATTTGACTTATCTTTAGCAGAAGAAGTATGCAGACGTAATGGCTGGGAACTTGTCAAACAGCCAATCGACTGGGATTCTAAAGATATGGAACTTTCATCTGGAAGCATAGATTGTATATGGAATGGATTTACTATGGACGGAAGGGAGTCCGATTATACATGGACAACTCCATATATTGATAATTCACAGGTTGTAATAGTAAAGTCAGATTCAAGCATTAATTCATTATCAGACTTAGCAGGAAAAGTTGTTGTTGTGCAGTCAGACTCATCTGCACTTGCAGCATTTACCGGTGAAGATGCAGAACCGGAAAATGTTGCACTTGCTAAAAGCTTTGCCTCATTACAGCAGGTTGGTGATTATAATGGTGCATTTATGAATCTTGAGGCTGGTTCAGTTGATGCGATATGTATGGATATGGGTGTTGCCAATTATGAACTTAATGCAAGAGGCGGCAGATTCAGAATGTTGTCACAGCATGTATCTAATGAACAGTATGGAATAGGCTTTAAACTTGGCAATACAGAATTAAGAGATAAAGTACAATCAACACTTCTTGATATGCTTGATGATGGAACATTTCTTTCGATAGCTGAAGAATGGGGACTTGAGGAAAGCATATGCTTAAGTGCTGATAATGTTGTAAATGATAGTGATTTAGCTGTTGATAAAGGTAATTTCTTTGTTGAACTTGGAAGCGTTGTATCCAAGCTTGCAGAAGGTATGCTTGCATCACTTGCAATATTTGTACTTACACTTGTATTCTCACTTCCACTAGGACTTTTACTTATGTTTGTAAGATTGTCAAAGGTAAATGTAATAAGATGGATTGCAAAGATATACATATCAATAATGAGAGGAACACCCCTTATGTTACAGCTTTTAGTTGTGTTCTTTGGTCCATATTATGTATTTGGAATTTCGCTTTCTTACAGTTATAGATTTTATGCGGTAATTATAGGATTTGCACTTAATTATGCGGCATATTTTGCAGAGATATTCAGATCGGGAATTCAGGCGATACCAGCAGGACAGAGTGAAGCTGCAACAGTTCTTGGTTACACAAGGGCACAGACATTTGTAAGAATTATACTTCCACAGATGACAAGAATTGTGCTTCCACCAGTTACTAATGAAGTAATAACTCTTGTAAAAGATACATCTTTAGCATTTGCACTTGCGTATACAGAAATGTTCACGCTCGCTAAGCAGATTGCGGCGGCAAGTGCAAGCATAATGCCATTATTTATTGCAGGAGCATTTTATTATATATTCAACTTTATAGTTGCCTGGATAATGGAATATATAGAAAAGAAAATGCGTTATTAAACAGATGGAGGCAGTATGAGCAGTACAAGTTTACTTGAAATGAAACATGTAAAAAAGACATTTGGAAGTCTAGAAGTGTTAAAGGATATATCAATAGAAGTTAATGAGGGAGAGGTTGTTGCAATAATCGGACCATCAGGTTCTGGTAAATCAACATTTTTAAGATGTGCAACTCTCCTAGAGAATATGGATGAGGGAACATTGTCATATTGTGGTGAGAGTGCAACGCTTAATGAGTCAGGTGCAGCACAGTATGTAGACAAGAAGAAGTTACACAGCATAAGAAATGATTTTGGACTTGTATTCCAGAATTTCAACCTTTTCCCACATTTTTCAGTGCTTAAAAATGTAATTGATGCACCAATTAATGTGCAGAAACGTGATAAAGCTGAGGTGACTGCCGAGGCACGCGAGCTTTTAAAGAAGGTTGGACTTGAGAATAAAGAAGACAGCTACCCAGGCCAGTTATCAGGCGGACAACAGCAGAGAGTTGCTATTGCGAGGGCACTTGCTATGAATCCAAAGATGCTGTTCTTTGATGAGCCAACATCTGCACTTGACCCAGAGATAACAGCAGGAATTCTTAAGCTTTTAAGAGAACTTGCCAATGAAAAGATGACAATGGTTATAGTTACACACGAGATAGATTTTGCCAGAAATGTAGCTGACAGAGTTATATTTATGGATGGTGGCGTAATAGTCGAAGAGGGTAAGCCGCAAGACGTTATAGATAACCCTAAGAGTGAAAGAACTAAAGCCTTCCTTCAGAAAATGGCATAAAAGGAATGGTATAAAAAGAATAGCATAATATGGAGATTAAGGTATGACATTAAACCAGTTAAAATATGCGATAATTGTTGCAGAGTCAGAGTCTTTTAATGAAGCAGCCAAGAAGCTTTTTATATCACAGCCAAGTCTTTCAACTTCAATACATTCCTTAGAGGAGGAGATTGGAGTACAGATATTCAGACGTTCACAGAATGGTATTGCAGTAACACCTGATGGCAAGGAATTTATCGGTTATGCAAGACAGGTTATGGAGCAGTATGAGCTTTTAGATGCAAGATACATCACTAAATCAGAAGTCAAGAAAAGATTCAGTGTGTCAATGCAGCATTATTCTTTTGCGGTTAATGCTTTTGTGCATATGGTTAAGCAGTATGGTATGGACGAATATGAGTTTGCTGTACACGAAACCAAGACACACGAGGTTATAGAAGATGTGAAGAATGGCAAAAGTGAAATTGGCATACTGTACATTAACAGCTTTAATAAAAATGTGCTTGAGAAAATCTTCAATGATAATTATCTTGAGTTCCATAAGCTGTTAGAATGTGAAATATATGTATATATGTACAAGGGACACCCGCTTGCTGGTAAAAAGCTTATTAAGCTTGAGGAGTTAAAAGATTATCCGTGTCTTTCATTTGACCAGGGGGATTATAATTCATTTTATTATGCAGAAGAAGTATTAAGCACATATGAATATAAGCAGCTTATTAAGGCTAATGACAGGGCAACTATGCTTAATCTTATGGTTGGACTTAATGGATATACGCTGTGTTCAGGAATTATATGTGAGGAGCTTAATGGTGATGAATATTGTGCAGTAAAGCTTGATGCTAAGGAAGTTATGGATATTGGTTATATTTCAAGAAAAGGAATTGCGTTAAGTACGATAGGGCAGCAGTATCTTGAAGAAATATCCAAGTATAAAGCGTTGTAAATATAGGGCTTCGTGAATGTAAGAACTGGTAATTATAAAGTTTATATAAGCTTTGTAATAGTTTGATTGACAGATGATATGTATATTTTATATAATAAAATATAAGAACGTATGGTTGGAAAGTGAGCGGGTTTTATATGAGAAAGATGAGTGAAGAACCTGTATGTACAGGTTTTACAGATATACATAATCATATTTTATTTGGAGTTGATGATGGTTCGCCGGATATAAAGACAAGTATGGAAATGTTGCGAATGGCGTATGAAGATGGTATAAGAGATGTCATATTGACACCACATTTTCATCCTAAGAGAGGTATGGCACATTACAGCAAGATAGTAGAGCATTATGAGATACTTGCTGACGAGGCGGCTAAGACATTTCCTGATATGGGGGTATATCTTGGCAGGGAAGTGTATTTCAGGTCAGAGATATTAGACGATCTGGATAAGCTTGATGAAAAGACAATGTGCGGAACTGACACAATTCTTATAGAGTTCTCCTCAGGGGTTGAGCAGGACAAGGTAAGAGGAGCTGTACTTGATGTTATAATGGCTGGCTATCACCCAATTGTGGCACATGTTGAAAGATATGTGTGTACGGTTAAGGATTGGGACTATATATATGAGTTAAAGAGAATGGGTGCTGACATACAGATTAACGCAGACTCAGTTACCGGCGATAATGGCTGGGCAGTACAGAGATGTACTAAGGCACTTCTTAAAGACCATATTGTAGATTATATTGCATCTGATGCACACGATTTGAAGTCAAGAACACCTCAGTTATCAAAGTGCTATAAGTATGTTGTGAAAAAATATGGCGTGGAATATGCTGACAAGATAATGAAGGCAGATGTAACGAAGAAATTCGGTTGATATATATGATATATATTAATAAGTTATATAAAGATAATAAGATAGAAGTCTGGAATACGGCAATGTTATTAAATTAATGACACTGGCTGTAGTACAGGCTTCTTTTTAATTTAATTATTATGGATATATGGAAGGATAATACGGGGCATAATAAAAATTATAAGAATTTAAAAATTAGTGGTTGACAGATTACTAATCAGAGGATATAATGCAATCATAAAACACATTAAACATATAGGTTTATAGGAAAACGATAATAAAACATTTTCAGGAGGATTAATAATATGAGTAATTATGTAGAGAGTGCAGCAGAATTAGTAGGAAAGACACCATTACTTAAGCTTAATGGATATTCTAAGAAGGCAGGGGTTACAGAGGCTAACATATTTGGTAAGCTTGAATATCTCAACCCAGCAGGTTCTGTAAAGGACAGAATTGCATTAGCAATGATTAAGGATGCAGAAGATAAGGGCTTATTAAAGCCTGGTGCAACAATCATCGAGCCAACAAGTGGTAATACAGGTATTGGTATTGCCTCAGTTGCAGCAGCTAAGGGCTATAGAGCAATTCTTACACTTCCAGATACAATGTCAGTAGAAAGAAGGAATCTTTTAAAGGCTTATGGTGCTGAACTTGTTCTTACAGAAGGTGCTAAGGGTATGAAGGGTGCTATTGCAAAGGCAGAAGAACTTAACAAGGAAATCGAAGGCTCTATCATCTTAGGACAGTTTGATAATCCGGCTAACCCAGCAGCTCACAAGGCTACAACAGGTCCAGAAATCTGGGAACAGCTTGATGGTAAGGTAGATATATTCGTAGCTGGTGTTGGTACAGGAGGAACAGTTACAGGTGTTGGTGAATATCTTAAGTCACAGAATCCAGATGTTAAGATTGTAGCAGTTGAGCCAGCAACAAGTCCGGTTCTTTCAAAGGGAACAGCAGGTGCTCATAAGATTCAGGGTATCGGTGCAGGATTTGTTCCTGCAGTTCTTGATACAAAGATATATGACGAAATAATTGCAATTGATAATGATGATGCATTTGCAGAAGGCAGAGCATTCGCAGTAAGTGAAGGTGTACTTGTTGGTATTTCTTCAGGTGCAGCTTTAAAGGCAGCTACAATTCTTGCACAAAGACCAGAGAACAAGGGTAAGAATATCGTTGCATTACTCCCAGACTCAGGTGATAGATATTTATCAACAGCATTATTTGCTAATAACTAATCGCTTGTTGTGTGATGTGAATAACAGGACTAGTGGCTGGTATTCACATCATCATAATAATATACATTTCTCCTTATAAATTTTAATACCGGTGTCAGTTAATAGCTGGCACCGGTATTTTATTGTGTGTTTATTATGTAATATATGTTACAATATATAACAAATGTTACAGCAGATAACAGCAATTAATAATCATCAGTCAGTCAAACTGTAAGCGTATGAACTGATTATGAATACAGGCGGCGGGATTTGTATGAAGAACAATATATTTAACATAATTCAGATTGGGGATAAGAGCAACCGCATAAGCAGGGCTTTTGATATATTTATAACGATAACAATATTTTCTAATATTATAGTGACATTTTTGCAGACCTTTGATGAGCTTGCATTTATGGGTGGATTTTTTAAATGGGTTGAGTATATAACTTTATTTATATTCTGCGTGGAATATATTCTTAGGATATGGACGGCGGATCTGCTTTATCCTGAATGTAAAGGAGTAACTGCAAGGTTTAAGTTGGAAGAATTATGGCGATATGCATAGCCTATCTTGGAGTTGGTGCGGTGGCTATACCAACAGGTATTATTAGTGCAGGTTTTGTTGAATAGTATCAGAGAAAAAGCAGCATTTCTGATATTAAAAATGCAGATATAAAAGAGATAGCAGAGATAAAGATTGATAAGACACAGGCAGGAAAGACAGTAGAGGAGATTGAAGAAACAGATTTTGTGTCAATATATCTTATATTTAGAGATGATTTATCGATTCTTCCACAGAAGGATACTATGCTTAAGCTGAATGATATAATTATAATTCGCGATGGGAATTAGGAATATTTTCTAAACATATTGTTATGCGTGCCGATATATAAAATATGGATATCCACGGAGGGAATTATATATCCTGGTGCGATTGCACGGAAAGGAAGATAAAGTGAATATTTCTACACAATCTACTACTCTTCTTGATATGTTAAATAGTAGTAGTTCAACAGGCAAGTCAAAGAGTGCCGCAGATTCTTATATTGATGTTCTTATCCAGAATAACAACTTAAGATATCAGCAGAAGATGAAAGAAGTTCTTGGATATGATACATCAAGTTCTTCTAAGGATGCACAGTATGAGAAGGTTGCATCTTCAGCATCTAATCTTAACAGTGTAATAAGTTCATTATCTAACGAATCGCTCTGGAATGAAGATTCAAGTGATTATTCTAAAGATAAGGTATATGATACTGTTAATAATTTTGTAAGTGCTTATAATACACTTATTACTAACATTAATACAGTTGGAAGCACAATTGAGAATACTTACAAGACTAAGCTTGATAAGCTTGTAACAGACAATAAGGAGGCACTTGCGGCAGTAGGTATTACTGTTGATGGTAATGGCAAGCTTTCAGTTGACACTGATAAGTTAAAGAGTGCAGATATGTCTGAATTAAAGAAGATGTTAGGAAGTGAGTCTGAATTAATGAAGGGAATTAAAGAACAATCAGGTTCAGTTAATAATATTGTATCAGAAGCATTAAGCATACAGAAAAGCCTGTCAGGTCTTTATAATTCTTCATCTTCAAGTGTTGATGTGTCAGATTTATTATATGGAACATCTTACGATTCGAAGGGGTAATATAAAGTTAATATTTTTGAGGTGAGTGTTGGAAATAGAGCAGCATAATCTCAGAATATGAATTAATTGAAATTAGAATACTATTCTTAATAAAGCAGGACTGCTATGTATATGTCACCTTACTGTTAAGTAGGGGGCATATATATGGCAGTCCTGCTGTTTTATGGTAAGCACTTACGTTTTATGACTATTGGTTTTATATTAATTATGTATTAATTATATAAATTTATGTCTGATTTAGTCAATTAATAGTATTACTATAACATTAATCAGCCACAGATGTATCATCTTTAGCTACAAAATATTTCTTATAAGCTACTATGAATAATACTATAGATAAAGCTGTTGCAATATAGTCAGTTATAGGCTGTGTCATAGCAAGGTTAACAGGCGTGTTGTTCACAATGCTTGTTGTAATCAGTATCGGAAAATAGATTATTCCCTGACGGCTTACTGAAAGTATAAGTGATGGTATCGCAGCACCCATTGACTGTATTGCATTGATGAATACGAATAGTATTCCAAGCACAGGCCCAGACATTATGTATATTCTTGAAAATGCAAATGCATATCCAAATGCTTCCTCATCATCAAGAAATGCTTTTGCAAGAGGAGCTGCACCAAGATAACATATGAGTGTCATTATAATACTTAAGCATATTGCAAAACATAAAGAGAATTTTAAAACTGAGCGGTAACGCTTGCTATTTCCAGCACCGAAACAGTAGCCGAGCAGAGGCTGGATACCAGTTCCAACACCAATAAGAAGCATAACTGCAATCATATTAACTTTCATAGCAACACCAAGACCGGCAAGTTGTAAATCACCATGTTTTGCCATAAATGAATTGATCATAATATTGGAGAAGCTCATAAGTATGCTGTTAAGTGAAGCTGGAATTCCGATTGAAAGCACACCGAGAGTAATTATCTTTTTAGCGGAATAATCTTTAGGTTTAATCGATAATATCGACCGCTTGGAAGTAAGGTGGATAATATAAAATACGGTTGAGAAAATGTTACCAAGAACTGTGGCAACAGCTGCACCTGCAACATACCATTTAAAACCAATAATCATAACAGGGTCAAGTACAATGTTAATCATATTACCGATAATCATTCCAGTCATAGCAACTGTAGCATGACCTTCTGAACGAATGATATTACTAAAGGAGTTACTTACAATAAGAAATGGTATTCCAATGGCAACGATTGAAAGATATTGTGAAGCGTATCCTATTGTAGCATCACTTGCACCGATAAGACGGCATACGGGAACTGAAAATATTGTCATAATTATCATAGCAATAACGCCAATTGCTGCACCTGTCCAAAAACAGAATGCTGAAATATGTTTGGCCATATCACGTTTTCCTTCGCCAAGCATTCGGCTTATCATAGAAGTACCACCAATTCCAAATAACATACCGACAGCCATGAATATAATAAATGCTGGTGTAGCAATGGAAACAGCGGCAACCATAAGTGGGTCTTTAGTCTGACCAATAAAAAATGTATCCGCAAGATTGTATACAAGAACCATAAGCATACTTATTATAGATGGAATTACGTTAGTAAGTACGGCTTTAGGTACTGGAGCATCGCGGAAAATCTGTTGTGTTTTATCTTGCATAAGTAGGGTCCTTTCTTTACATAATATTTTTAAAAGGGGGATAAATAACAATGTTATAGACATGGACGATTGGGGTGGGCTGATATAAGCAACGAAGACCCGTTTGCACTGAGTGTCGCTCGCAGCGGTACTAAGCTGCCAGTTGGCACTGCCAGCTAAGGACCGGCGGCTCCCCATCGTCTTCTTATGCTTATATCAGCCCACACCAATCTGACAGTGGCACTTGGTTGCGATGGGGTAACCTTGGTGATATCATTAAAGGTAGCGGTGCGGTATTGTGAGATATGCACAGTTGTGGCGATGAGCTTTGTGGGTGGTGCTATATCGACCTTTATTATTTATAAAATGGTATTTATCGACCTTTTTGGTGGGTGATTTTTGGGTTAAATCGGTCTGGAGGACTGATTTAATTGGGGGTTTTTAATAGATTTGATATAACTTATGTAGCTTTATTATGATATACTTAAATATAGTTGTAGTCAAGAGCAGCGTTGTGAGTGGAGAGGAAAGATACGGGGGATATGTTAGGAAAGGGATTGGGACTATGGAATTAGAAGTTGATGAAATGTTAGTGGAGCTTAGGCAAAATGCGGAGTACACAGATAATTACGATATAGCTAGTGACAACCATTTAGTATAGATAGGTATGTCTAAAATCGAAAGCAGTAACAGAAACTACTGTCGAAAATATATAGTGAAAATAACAGATATGTGCTATCATTTAAACATATAAAACTGACACAAATTTATAGAACACCAGTTGTGTGAGGGCTTAATATTGCAAGCTGGGTACTTTTGAAACCGCCGGCACTTAGCGGCTGTATTTTAGCCGCTTATGTGTCCGTTACGGTTTCAAGTAGCGAAAGCGTGTCCAGCGGTAATATTAAGCCCTCACACAATGTCCGTGCGACAAAATCTATGAAAGTCCACAGCGAAACTATGAAGATAAGCAATAAATATGTCAGTTCAATTAAAAACAAACAAGCAGATGTATAAGTCGTGTAAAGTAATTACAAAGAGGAAGAAAGGCAGAATTATGAATATTTATTTAGCCGGCGATTCAATCGTCCAGAATTACACAGAAGAAGAATTTATAGCAGGTTGGGGACAATACCTTAAATATTATGTAACTCCTGATACTAAAGTATTTAATTGCGCCAAGGGAGGCAGAAGTTCAAGGTTATTTCTCAATGAAGGAAGATTTGATAAAATAGATGAAAGTATACAGGCAGGAGATTACCTTTTGATAGAATTCTGCCACAATGATGATAGTTCTAAAGGTTACAGCACTATGTTTAACCGTATGACAGAGCTTGGAATACCTGATGAGGACGGAAGATATCCGGTTATACCGGGCGAGAGAGTGCCTAAAGATTATATTCCTAAAGAATATATAGATGCTTTAATGAAAGATGACTCAATAGCTGATAAGGAAGCAGTGCTTGCAAGCGTTAAGGCATTTAATAACACTTACCCTAATGATACATATTATCCATATTCACCTAATGGTGAGAAGGGCAGCTTCAAATGGTTCATAAAGCAGTATATTGATATGGCAAGAGAACATAATGCTGTTCCAGTGCTTGTAACAGCACCGGCAAGAACAGCATTTAACAAGGACGGAACAATTAAAGATGGTCCGGGACTTCACGGCGGTGATAATTTCTGCTATATAAGGGCAATGAAGCAGATAGGAGAGGAAACACATACTCCCGTGATAGATTTATTTAGTTATACGGTAAAGCTTTTTGAGAGTATAGGCGAAGCTGATATTCACAAGTATACATCTATCAAAAAGGGTATCAATAAGGGCAAGTGGCCAGAGGATTTTGTTAATGAACTTGCTAAGAAAGACACTGTATCAGAGAATACACATTTTAATAAATATGGTGCGTGGCTTATAACAAAGGGTCTTGTCAATTTAATAAAAGAGTGTGATAATGAGCAGGTTACAGCATTAAAAAATGTTATTGTGAATTCAGATTATAAAGTTGCATCTCCATTAATATAATGATAACAGGAGGACATATGAGAAAGAAAAGATTAACAAGAAAACAGAGGATTATGAGAAAAAGAATTACAATTGCCGCGTGTATAGCCGTAGTAGTTGTTGTGATTATTGTAGCAGTAGTATTATTATTAAATGCTAACAGGAAAAAGTCAACGGATACTAATGATAATACAATAGTTACAACAAGCGATAGCAGTAATAACACAGAGTCTAAGGCAGGTGATAGTATTAATTCATCTAATAACAGCACAGATACAGCGAGTAAATCTGATGCTTCAAATGTTAATAGTTCAGATGATAAGAGCACAGAGAGCCAGCAGACAGATGATAAAAAAGGGTCATCAACAGGAGATGGCGTAACTAAGACATCTAAGGGATTTACTATTGATAACAGAAATGGAGCAACATATATAGATGGTTACTTAATAGCCAATAAGACATATGCACTTCCAAGTACATTTATTCCAGAAAATCCAGAAGTACCTGTAACAGAGGCAAGAAGTAATAAGAGCCTTGACAAGGATTTAATGACGGCTTTCAGAAAAATGCAGGCAGATGCGACAGCAAAAGGACTTAATATCTATATTGCGAGTGGTTACCGTTCATATGATTATCAGGTGGGTCTTTACAATAGATATGTAGCCAACGATGGAAAAGCTGCGGCAGATACTTATTCATCAAGACCGGGTAATTCAGAACATCAGACAGGTCTATGCTTTGATTTGAATTCGATTGAAGACAGCTTTCAGTATACAAGCGAAGGTAAATGGGTTAATGATAACTGTTATAAATATGGTTTCTGCATAAGATTTCCAAATGGAAAGGATGCTTATACAGGTTACCAGTATGAATCATGGCATTTAAGATATGTTGGAACTGAATTAGCAGAGAAGCTTTATAATAATGGTGACTGGATTTCATTAGAAGAATATTTCGGAATAACAAGCGAATATCCTGATTAATAAATATAAAATAATAAGAGAGCCATAGTTTAAATGAAACTGTGGCTCTTATTGTTATTTTTATATTATATTGTACTATGGCAATGAATAACTATTATACATATTCTTTGCACAGATTAATAAACTGTTTGATAGATGGAGTCAAAAATTTATCTTTATGGTAAATAATATAGAAATTTCTACTGAAAATTAAATCCTGTACATTTACTGTAGAAATTAATCCTTGTTTTAATGATGGAATAATCATTCTATTTGGTAAAACAGAAATACCTAGTCCGTTGATGGTGGCGTTGATTAGTGCTGTTGTACTCATAGCTTCCCATACTGGAATAATATGAATGCCAGCTTGTGTAGTAACACGATCAAAAACTTCACGTGTTCCGCTTCCTTTTTCACGTAATAGAAAACGCTGCTTTTGAAATACTTCTATGGGTATATTCTGCCCATCTTTCCATCCTTTATTAGTATCGCAAATAACACTTAAATAGTCTTGCATATAGGCTTCAGATACGATGTTAGAATTATGCGATATACCTTCAATTAACGCACAATCTAACTCGTTTGCAAGTATTTTTTGCTCCAGTCGTTCAGATTGTTCGATAGTTACTCTTACATCTATTTCTGGACATACTTCATAGAAAGACTTTACATAATTTGGTAAAAATTGAGAGCCAATTGTTATGCTTGCTCCTATGCGAATGATGCCTTTGGAATCCCAGTCGCGAAATCCAGTTTCCATATCTGAAAATAAGTCGGATATGTGTATTGCATATTGAAGAAAATGTTGTCCAGCACTAGTGATTTGGAGTCTTCGCCCTATGCGGTCAAAAAGCTGTACCCCATAATATTGTTCTATTTCTTTGATGGCAAGGCTTACAGCTGGCTGTGTTATATGTAAAGCAGATGCAGCTTTTGTAGAATTATATCCATTTTCACATACAGCACGAAAAATTATCATATGTCGTAGTGTCATTATAAACTCCTTATATCAAATTACTTATTATTTATGTAAGATTATATTATTTCAATTATTAGGAATCAAGTGATATAGTATTAAAAAATAGGAAGGATGGAATTCTAGAGATGAGCATCTGGTATAAGTATAGAAAATTGTTTTTATCAACTTTTGAATTAAGTGCGTGTACATTTGGAGGAGGATTTGTAATAATTCCTTTAATGAGGAAAAAGTTTGTTGAGGAACTAGGCTGGATAGAGGAAGAAGAGATGCTGGATTTAACAGCAATTGCACAAGCTTCGCCAGGTGCGATAGCAGTAAATGCTTCAATTATGTTGGGGTATCATATAGCAGGCATCCCAGGAGCTATACTTGCGGTATTGGGAACAGTATTGCCCCCATTAATAATCATTTCAATAATTTCGATGTTCTATCAGGCATTTCGTAATAATGTTATTGTTAGTATGGCAATGAGAGGGATGCTTTGCGGAGTTGCTGCTGTGATTTGCGATGTTGTAATAAATATGGCAAAGAGTATATTTCAAAAAAAACGACCGCTACCAATTATAATAATGTTGGCTTCATTTATAGCTGTACGTTACTTATCTATAAATATCATTATAGTTATTTTTGTCTGTGGTTGTATTGGAACATTAGATATATGGATTAAAAATATGAAACGGAAAGCAGGTAATAAGCAATGATATATCTTGAATTGTTCTGGAGCTTTTTTAAAATTGGATTGTTAAGTATTGGTGGTGGGTATGCTGCTATGCCAATAATACAAAATCAGGTGATTGATATTCACCATTGGCTTACAATGACACAGTTTACTGATATTATAACTATTGCTGAAATGACACCAGGTCCAATAGCAATTAACTCTGCTTCATTTGTGGGAATTCAGGTCGCTGGATTTTGTGGTGCTGTTATTGCAACTGTTGGCTGTGTATTTCCATCCTGCATCATTGTAATGGTGCTTGCTTACATGTATTATCGTTATCGTGGACTCGATATGGTACAGGGCATTCTTTCAGGGCTACGACCGGCTGTAATAGCAATGATTGCATCAGCAGGTATTTCATTGTTAATTATGGCGTTTTATGGACAAAGCACGCTTCCTAATAATCTTACATCTTTGGATGTTGTAGCTTTGATAATTTTTGCTATTGATATTTTTATCTTAAGAAAATGGAAGTCTAATCCTCTTTGGGTTATGTTATGCTCTGGCATCGTAGGAATTGTTCTATATTTACTTGTTTAATAGATAAATTAATTAATTGAAATCTCTTCAATAGTTGTTATTGGTGCAGTTGTAGGTATTCTGTAAAGTGTTGACTGATCTTCATAATATGAGAAGAAGGTATACCTGGAAGTACAGTGAATACCTGATATTTCGCCAACGGCTACATATTCTAACTGAGTCCCGTCAACATTCATTCTGTAAAGACCGGCATTGTCACCGCCCTCAACGTGGAAGAATATTTTATTACCATATACGTTGTAGTTAATTACTTTGCCATTTTCAGGTGCATATAAAAGCTCGAGTGTCTTATTTGACATATTAAGTCTTACAAGTGAATACTGTTTGTCAAGGTCTATATAATAAGCGTAATTATTATCAATCAATGTAAGGTAAGAATTGCTGTCGTAGTAATTAACAATCTGACAGGTCTTAGTATCCATAGAAAGTATATGGTGACGTCCGTTAGGGTCTGAGAAGTAAAGCTTTCCATTATATATACTTGTTGGAGAATAAGGCGTGTCAGATATTATAGAATTATTCTTGCCATCAATGTCTACTTTATAAAATGTAAGGGCTGTTGTGTCATCATAATGCTGGTAAAATACAGTGTTACCACTAAGACTTGCTGCACCGGAACGGTCATTATATAAAATTTTTGAATGGCTTCCGTCTAAATCACATCTGTAAAGACCAAAAAGCTGGCCTCTGAATACCATTCCGATAGTACTTTTATTAAAATTATTCTTTACATAGTATATGTAATTGCCACATACGTTAAGGTAGGCAACGCTGTCATCATTTATTTTGGAAATGTTCGTACAGTCAGAATTCATAACATATAATTTGTTGTAATCGTCAGGGTTGGCAAAATATATTTTGTCATTATATTCGCAGAATAGCCCTCCATTGATAAGATTGCCTGCTGTGTTGCCAATAGCATTGTCGTTGTTATGTACTGTCTGGTTCTTCTTAAAATAAAAAAATCCGCCAACACCAGCAGCTGCAATTACTAAGACAACAATAATTATTGTAATGGTCTTTTTCATATTGTAATCTCCATTCTGTAGTATTTTATATAATTAATCAGTATTATTAATAGTTGTTAATTATTTACTTACATATTACAAAAAATATGATACAATATCAATGGTTTAAAGCAATAAAGATTACGAGGTTGAAAAATGTTAGATTTGAATGTAATAAGAGAGCAGATTGACGGTATTGATAAACAGCTTGTCGATTTGTTTGAACAGAGAATGAAGCTTACAAAGGAAGTTGCAGAGTACAAAATCCAGACAGGAAAGAAAGTTCTTGATACACAGAGAGAACGTGCGAAGATTGAAGCTGTTACAAAGCTTGTTAAAAATGAGGCTAATGTCCATGCCATTGATGACTTATTTTCACAGATTATGGCTAATTCAAGAAAAGGACAGTATCAGCTTCTTGAAGCTATGGGTCAGACTTTAAGAGAACCTTATGAGGCTATAGAAAGCATTAATAAAGAGGGTGTTAAGATTGTATATCAGGGAGTTCCGGGTGCATACACACAGGAAGCTGCCTGCAATTTCTTTGGGGAGGACTGTGATAATTATGGTGTTCCTACCTGGAGAGACGTTATGGAAGCAGTTAAGAATAAGGAAGCTGATTATGGTGTGCTTCCAATTGAGAATTCTACAACGGGAAGTGTTGTAGGTGTATATGATTTATTACAGGAATATGATAACTACATAATTGCTGAGACATTTGTTAATATAGATCACGTTCTTGTAGGACTTAAGGGAACAGATATTAATAAGGTTACAACTGTATATTCGCACCCACAGGGAATTATGCAGTGCGACCATTTCCTTAATACACACAAGGATTGGCAGAGAATTCATCAGGCTAATACAGCTATGGCGGCTAAGATGCTATTATCAGAAAATGATAACACGCACGTTGCAATATCTAGTAAGAAAGCTGCACAGATATATGGTCTTGAAGTATTAGAAACAGGTATTGCTGACTTATCTAACAATACAACCAGATTTGTAATAATAACTAATGCAAGACGTTTCTTAAAAAATGCTAACAAGACAAGTATAGTATTCGAGACAGCCAATGAGGCAGGAACACTTTATAATCTTTTAAGCCACATAATATATAATGGACTTAATATGTATAAAATAGAGTCAAGACCAGCAGATAAGCAGTGGGATTATAAGTTCTTTGTGGATTTCGAGGGTAATATTGATGATCCCCGCGTTATGAATGCGTTAAGAGGAATACAGGAAGAAGCTAAGTCAATCAAGCTTTTGGGTAACTACTAAAAATATCTGTAGTGTAATAATAATATTAATTGTTATAGTATAAAAACTATGTTTAAAATAATATTGAAAAATGCCGCAACTTAGTGTATCTTAAAACTATGAGCTGTACGACTGGCGGAAAGCATATTATACAGAACTTTTAATTGGTTAAAGTTATGGAATATGTGTGGGATTACCCACAGGGAGTACAGTATATATGATTATCAGCCGACCGCCTGGGCAGCCCCTTAAAAGGTTACCTAGATAAGGTCGGCTTTTTTGTATAAATTATACAAAAGGCACTTTGTGCCGATTATGCACACTTGCACGAAGATGTAGCTTGCCAAAGGCGACTGCACATAGTGTGGTATGTGCTTTGTACATTTTTTACAGACTGTATGAAAAACAGAAATGGAGGATTATTATGCAGATTACAACACTTGAAAAGGAATTATCGGGTTGTTCTTATCCGGGAAGAGGAATTGTTATCGGAAGATCAGCAGACGGAACAAAGGCTGTTACAGCATATTTTATTATGGGAAGAAGTGCTAACAGCCGTAACAGAGTATTCGTTGAGGACAAGGAAGGAATAAGAACAGAGGCGTTTGACCCAAGTAAGCTTGAAGATCCAAGCCTTATAATATATGCTCCAGTACGTGTTCTTGGAAAGAAGACAATCGTTACTAATGGTGACCAGACAGATACGGTATATGACCTTATGAGTACAGGAAAGACATTTGAAGAATCATTAAGAACAAGGGAATTTGAACCAGATGCTCCTAATTTTACTCCTAGAATATCAGGTCTTATGACAGTCGATAACGGTGAATATGATTATGCAATGTCAATATTAAAGAGCCACAACGGCAATCCTAACCAGTGTGACAGATTTACATTTACATATGATGCACCAATTGCAGGAGAGGGACATTTTATTCATACATATATGAATGATGGTTCACCACTTCTAAGCTTTGAGGGAGAACCTGTATTAGTCAGAATAGAAGGCAATATTGATACATTTACTAATATGGTATGGGAAAATCTTAATGAAGATAATAAAGTATCACTTTTTGTAAGATTTATTGATATCAAGACAGGTGAATATGAAACAAGAATTATTAATAAGAATAAATAATAAGAACTGTTAACTAAGAACTATTGATAAAAATAAATAATTAATAATGATAATTAATAATATGAATTAATAAATGAATGGAGAATAGTTATGAACGAATTTCAGTTAAAATATGGCTGCAACCCTAATCAGAAGCCATCAAGAATATTTATGGAAGACGGAAGCGGGCTTCCAGTAGAAATCCTTAACGGAAGACCAGGTTATATCAATTTCTTAGATGCATTCAATGGCTATCAGCTTGTTAAGGAATTAAAGGAAGCAACAGGACTTCCAGCTGCAACTTCATTTAAGCATGTATCACCAGCAGGTGCGGCAGTAGGACTTCCTCTTAGTGAAGTAGAGAAGAAGATATACTGGGTAGATGAGAATATCGGAGAGCTTTCACCACTCGCCTGTGCTTATGCAAGAGCAAGAGGTGCAGACAGAATGTCATCATTTGGTGATTTCATATCATTATCAGATGAGTGTGATGCTTCAACAGCAAAGCTTATCCAGCACGAAGTATCAGATGGTATTATCGCTCCTAGTTTCACAGATGAAGCTTTAGAGATACTTAAGGGCAAGAAGAAGGGTAATTACAATATAATTAAGATTGACCCTTCATATCGTCCAGCACCAGTTGAGAGAAAGCAGGTATATGGTGTTACATTTGAGCAGGGACGTAATGAGTTCAAGATTAATGAAGCACTTCTTGAAAATGTTGTTACAGAGAATAAAGAAATTCCAAAGCAGGCAAAGATTGATTTAATAATTGCCCTTATTACATTAAAGTATACACAGTCTAACTCAGTATGCTATGCAAAGAATGGACAGGCAATCGGTATCGGAGCTGGACAGCAGTCAAGAATTCACTGTACAAGACTTGCAGGACAGAAGGCTGACAACTGGTATCTTCGTCAGAACCCTAAGGTATTAGAACTTCCATTTAAGGAAGGTGTAGGCAGAGCTGACAGAGATAATGCAATTGATCTTTACATTGGTGATGAATATATGGATATTCTTGAAGATGGAGCATGGGAGAGAGTATTTACAGAGAAGCCAGAAGCGTTTACTAAGGAAGAAAAGAGAGCATGGCTTGATGGCAACACAAATGTTGCACTCGGTTCAGATGCGTTCTTCCCATTTGGCGATAATATTGAGAGAGCATATAAGAGCGGTGTTAAGTATATTGCACAGCCAGGTGGTTCAATAAGAGATGATAATGTTATTGAAACCTGCAACAAGAGAGGCATTGCAATGTGCTTTACAGGAATGAGATTATTCCACCACTAATTAAAAGTATTTTTGATAAAAGATATCCGCGATATAAAATGAGCAATTAATTATTTTCTGGAATTAGTTTATTCCATTTTCTGGAATATTTAATAAAAATTTAAAGAGTATATAATTGGTACTTTATTTTTTCAATTTAATGTGATAAAATACTAAAGATTAAAAGAGGTGACAGCTGTCATTGAAGTTGTCATCTCTATTTTTTTTGATGATTTATTGTATTATATCGTCTGGCAATAATTCATCAATGATTTTTATACTTTTAGGAGGTTTTTTATGAAAGACGAGCAGTTTAAGCCGTATATACCTGCGGATAAGATTACTCCAGAATTCACAGTAACATCTGTTATTATGGGTATGCTTCTTGCTGTAGTATTCGGTGCTGCTAATGCTTACCTTGGTTTAAGGGTAGGTATGACTGTTTCAGCATCAATCCCAGCAGCCGTTATTTCTATGGGTGTTATACGTGTCATCATGAAAAAAGATTCTATCCTTGAGAGCAATATGGTTCAGACAATCGGCTCTGCGGGTGAATCGTTAGCAGCAGGTGCTATTTTTACATTGCCTGTATTATTCTTATGGGCTAAAGATGGAATTATGGATTCTCCATCACTTCTTACAATAATGTTAATATCTCTTTGCGGTGGTATTCTTGGTGTTCTATTTATGGTTCCACTTAGAAATGCACTTATCGTTAAAGAACACGGAACACTTCCTTATCCAGAAGGAACAGCTTGTGCTGAAGTATTACTTGCTGGTGAAGAAGGTGGAGCAAGTGCCAAGTCTGTATTTGCAGGTATGGGATTTGCAGCATTATTTAAGTTCATTACTGATGGAATTAAGGTTATTCCTAGTGTTATTACAGCACCTATTAAGTCGCTTAAGACAGAACTTTCAGCAGAAGTATATCCGGCATTACTTGGTGTAGGTTACATATGTGGACCTAAGATTGCATCATATATGTTTGCTGGTGGTATATTAGGCTGGTTCGTACTTATTCCGGCTATTGTAACATTTGGTGGTTCAACAATACTTTATCCAGGTACAATCTCTATTGCTGATTTATATGCAACAAAGGGAGCAAGTGCAATCTGGAGTAATTACATCAAATATATCGGTGCTGGTGCCGTCGCAACAGGTGGTATTATAAGTCTTATTAAGTCATTACCACTTATTGTAAAAACATTCTCAGATGCTATCAAGGGAATGAAAGGTGATAAGAACACAGGTAAGCTTCGTACAGAACAGGATATTGATATGAAGGCTATTGCAATTGGTATTGTTGTTGTTACAATTGCTATCTGGCTTATTCCAGATATTCCTGTTACAATTCTTGGTGCTATTCTTATAGTAATATTTGGTTTCTTCTTCGCAACAGTATCTTCTCGTATGGTTGGTATTGTAGGAAGCAGTAACAACCCTGTATCAGGTATGGCTATTGCTACACTTTTATTTGCTACATTATGCCTTAAGGTTACAGGTGATGTAGGTGTTCATGGTATGAAGGGTGCTATCGGTATCGGTTCTGTAATCTGTATTATCGCAGCTATGGCTGGTGATACATCACAGGATTTAAAGACTGGTTATATCCTTGGTGCTACACCTAAGAAGCAGCAGATTGGTGAACTTTTAGGTGCAGTTATTGCAGCATTAACAATCGGTGGCGTTCTTGTTCTTCTTGACAGTGCATGGGGCTTTGGTACAACAGAACTTGCAGCTCCTCAGGCTACTCTTATGAAGACAATCGTAGAAGGTGTTATGCAAGGAAATCTTCCTTGGGCACTTGTGTTCATCGGTGTATTTATTGCATTAGTAATTGAAATACTTGGTATTTCAGTTCTTCCAGTAGCAATTGGTTTATACCTTCCATTAGAGCTTTCAGCAACAATTATGATTGGTGGACTTATCCGTCACTTTGTTGACAAGAAGTCTAAAGATAAGGATAAGGACAACGAAGCAAGTGGTGGAATTCTTTTCTGCTCAGGACTTATTGCTGGTGAAGGTCTTGTAGGTATTCTTCTTGCTATATTTGCAGTAGTTGGACTTGCAGATCCAATTGATTTATCAGGAAGCATTTCACTTGGAACAATCGGTTCTATTGTGTTAATGGTTATTATGGTTCTTTTAATATTAAAGAATGCAGTATGGACTAAGAGCAAAGAAAAGTAGAGTGTGAACGAATATGAAGACAAAATCTAAGAAGGCAAAGGCAGAAAGTGCTAATTACCTTGATTATGTGCCAATCCATAATGAGGATAAATATCCTTTTCAAACAGACGATAATGGTGCAGTAACAATAATGGTTGAGAATAAAGGTGTGTTTAATAAAATAGCACAGGTTGTATTCAGAAAGCCAAGAATATCAAAGATTCATCTTGATGAAATGGGTAATTTCATATGGCCATATATAGATGGTGCAAGAACGATATATGATATATCTGAGCTTGTGCACGAGCATTTTGGTGATAAAGCTGAGCCTTTGTATAAAAGACTTGTACAATATTTTAAGACACTTGAAAGTTATGGTTTTATAACATTCAATAAGTAAATACTTAGTTTAGATAAAAGGGCGTAGCAGCGGATGGCTGTTACGTCTTTTTTTAGTGCTTTTATTGTGTATAAGCATATATCTTTTATCAGTTTTACTGGAATATTACAAAATTTACCGAAAAACTTTACAACTGTCTTGTCAGTTGTAAAGTTTTGTAGTATACTTTGTGAAATTATAACGATTTCTGGAGGAATACATATGTCTATCGTAAGCGATATTGAAAAGTTAAAGAAAGAGAAGAACGCAGTAATACTTGCACATTATTATGTTGATGAAGATGTTCAGGACGTTGCTGATTATATAGGTGACTCGTTTTATTTAAGCAAGGTGGCTACTAAGGTGAGTCAGGACAGAATTATATTTGCTGGTGTTGAATTTATGGGAGAAAGTGCGAAAATCCTTAATCCTAAGAAAAGAGTGTTTATGCCGGATATGAATGCAGACTGTCCTATGGCACACATGGCTGACAAAGATGAGATACTTGCTTTAAGAGAAAAGTATGATGACCTTGCGGTTGTCTGTTATATTAATTCAACTGCTGAATTAAAGAAATATTCAGATGTATGTGTAACATCATCTAATGCAGTTAAGATTGTTAAAAATCTTCCTAATAAAAATATATTTTTTATACCAGACAGAAATCTGGGAAGCTATGTTGCGAAGCAATGTCCAGATAAGAATTTTATATTTAATAATGGCTGCTGCCCAAGACACGTTGTCATTACTAAAGATATGGTGTTAAAGGCTAAAGAATTACACCCAGAGGCTAGATTTGCAGCCCATCCTGAATGTACAGAAGATGTACTGGCATTTGCAGATTATGTTGGAAGCACATCAGGAATTATTGATTATGTTGTTGATACTGATGCAGATGAATATATTATCGGAACAGTTGATGGTGTGTTCAATGAGATAAGAAAGAAGGCACCAGACAAGAAGCTTTATACAGTTAAGCCTGACCAGGTATGCGTGAATATGAAAAAAGTTACGCTGGATAAGGTATTAGATGTTCTTGAAAATGATACTAATGAGGTATTTGTTGATGAAGAACTTGCACAGTGTGCATTAAAGCCACTTAATAAAATGCTTGAGCTGGCAGCAAAATAATATGATTAATATTAAAATACATTGCAGATAAATGGTATATAACAAACTGGTATAATTAAAGAAATGGAGTAAAATTATGGAAACAGATATATTAATAGTAGGCTGCGGCTGTTCAGGTCTTTATTGTGCACTCAATCTTCCGAGAGATAAGCGAATTCTTATGATAACAAGCAGTGATGCAGAAAGCAGTGATTCATATCTTGCACAGGGTGGAATGTGTATGTTAAAGGATGATAGTGATTATGACAGTTATTTTGAGGATACACTTAAAGCAGGACATTATGAGAATGATAAGAAATCAGTAGAGATAATGATTCGTTCGTCAAGAGATGTTGTCAAGGATTTAATTGAGACAGGTGCTGATTTTAAGAAAGATGAGCAGGGCAATCTTACATACACTAAAGAGGGAGCACACAGCAGTAACAGAATAATATTCCATGAGGACGTTACAGGAAAAGAGATAACAAGTCATCTGCTTGAAAGAGTAAGGGAGCTTCCTAATGTAACTTTATTAGAGAATACAAGGATGTTAGACATTATAAGCTATAATAATGAATGTCTTGGTGCGGTTATAAGAAAATCAGATAACAGCCTTATGACAGTTAAGGCAGATGTCACTGTTCTTGCAACAGGCGGAATAGGTGGTCTTTATAGACATTCAACTAATTTCAGACATCTTACAGGGGACTCGATTGCAATTGCTGTTAAGCATAATGTTGAATTAAAGGATATTAACTATGTCCAGATTCATCCAACAACATTTTATTCTAAAGATGAGAAGGACAGAAGCTTTCTTATATCTGAGTCAGTAAGAGGCGAGGGTGCAAAGCTTTATGACAAGAATGGCGACAGATTTGTTAATGAACTTCTGCCAAGGGATTTACTTACACAGGCTATATATGAGCAGATGAAAAAGGACGGAACAGATTACGTCTGGGAAGATTTAAGGACGATTCCAGAAGCTGAGCTGAAATCGCATTTTCCTAATATAGTTGAGCATTGCAGACAGCAGGGTTATGATGTCACTAAAGAATGTATACCGGTTGTACCAGCACAGCATTATTTTATGGGTGGCATAAAGGTTGATTATGAGAGCAGGACATCTATGGATAGATTATATGCAGTAGGTGAAACAGCCTGCAATGGTGTTCACGGAAGAAACAGGCTTGCGAGCAATTCACTTCTTGAAAGCCTTGTATTTGCCAAGAGAGCAGCTCATAATATGATAGATAGCGAATTAGCTGATAAACTTAATGCATCGGCCGATGCCTATGTTGCTAATATGAAGCTTACGGATTATGAAGATGAAAATGCCTTGAATGAATTATATGCAAAGCTTGTAAAAGATAAAATAGATGAAGCAGATGCAGGAAAGCAGACAGCATAAAAAGAAAAATATGATATAATATGACTACTTCGTAGTCACTTAGAAGTTTCTTCGAAACTTCAGATGCGCTGAAAAACTGCGCAAAAACTATGATATAATATGACTACTTCGTAGTCACTTAGAAGTTTCTTCGAAACTTCGGATGCGTTGAAGAACAACGCAAAAATATGGTATAATCAGGAGAATAAATATGTTTGATAATGTTACTTTAAAATTAAATGCAGATCCGTTAATAATCAGTGCGTTAAAGGAAGATATAACAAGTGAAGATGTGTCGACTAACAGTGTTATGCCAGAACCTAAGAAGGGCGAGGTACAGCTTATATGCAAGCAGGATGGAATCATATGCGGACTTCCGATATTTGCAAGGGTATTCACACTTCTTGATGAGAATACAGTTGTTGATTTAAAAGTAAAAGATGGAGATAAAGTTACTAAGGGAGAGCTTCTTGCAGTTGTAACAGGTGACATAAAAGTGTTATTATGTGGGGAGAGAACAGCACTTAATTACTTACAGAGAATGAGTGGAATTGCTACATATACTAATGAAGTTGCCCAGTGTCTTGAAGGGACAGGTATTAAGCTTCTGGATACAAGAAAGACAACACCTAATAACAGATTGTTTGAGAAGTATGCGGTAAGAGTTGGTGGTGGCAATAACCACAGATACAATCTTACAGATGGTGTGCTTCTAAAGGATAATCATATAGGAGCGGCTGGCGGAGTAGCTAAGGCTGTTAGAATGGCAAAGGAATATGCACCATTTGTAAGAAAAATAGAAATTGAGGTTGAGAATCTTGATATGGTCCGTGAGGCTGTTGAAGCAGGAGCAGATATAATTATGCTTGATAATATGTCACACGATACTATGAAAGAAGCTCTTAATATAATTGACGGCAGGGCAGAGGTTGAAATATCTGGTAATATTACCAAAGAGAACCTTGAAAAGTTATCAGGACTTTCTGTTGATTATGTATCAAGCGGAGCACTTACACATTCAGCACCGATTATGGATATATCATTAAAAAATCTTCACCCAATTGAATAGATGAAAATGGAGAGATAGTATGAACGGAGAACAAAGACGTGAAAAAATAATAGATATTCTTAATAGTAGTAGTAAGCCTGTTTCGGGAGTTGCACTTGCCAGTATGCTTAATGTGAGCAGACAGGTAATTGTTCAGGATATAGCACTTATAAGAGCTTCTGATAATGAAATATCATCAACTAACAGGGGATATGTTATCCGTAAGAAGAATGAACATACAAGAATATTTAAGGTCGTTCATACAGAAGCAGATGTAGAAGCAGAGCTTAACAGTATTGTTGATATGGGTGGCTGGGTTAAAGATGTGTTCGTATATCACAAAGTATACGGAGTTATTAAGGCAGATCTTAATCTGCACTCAAGGCGTGATATTAAAGATTATATGGCAGAGATTGGAAATGGAAAGTCTAATCTGTTAATGAATGTCACATCAGGGTATCATTATCATACAGTGATAGCACCTGATGAGGACACGTTGGACATTATTCAGGAGAAGCTTGACAAGCTTGGTTTTCTTGCAAGATTACAGGAGTATGAACCTGTTGATTTCTGGAGCAGTAAAGCGTAAAATGTGAATTAGATACTTATTGATGAGCATTATAAATAACGCAGATCGTAAAATGATTAAGGTTATGCGTTAATGGAGGATATATGGTTAAACTTATTGCACTGGATTTGGACAGAACGACACTTACATCGGACGGACACTTATCTGAGGCTAACAAAAGAGCTTTAAGCGGGGCAATTAAAAGAGGTGTCCATGTATGTATTGCCAGCGGCAGGGCATTTGATACTCTTCCAGAGGAAGTGCTTAATGTGAAGGGAATAGAGTATGCAATAACAAGCAATGGTGCAAGTGTATACAGGATTGCAGATAGAAAATGTATTAAGTCATATATACTAAAACCACAGTCTGTTGATAATGTTCTGTCGGTATGTAAGCAGTACCCTGTTACTTATGAGGCATTTATAAGAGGGTGTGCATATGCGGCAAAGGAGTATATTGACAATCCTGTAAAGTACGGTGCAACAGAAAATGCGATACAATATGTGCGTTCCACAAGAATATTAAAAGAGAATATTATACAATTTATCAATGAGCATAGAAGTGAACTTGATTGTATGGATGTTGTCCTTGATGATGACATTTTAAAGCGTAAGATTATTGATGAACTTTATGAGTCTGACAAGGATATATATATTACAAGCTCAGTAAAACAGCTTATAGAAATATCCTATAAAGATGCTGGAAAGAGGTCAGGAGTACAATATCTTGCAGGACTTCTTGGCATAGACAGGAAAGATATTGCGGCATTTGGCGATGCGGATAATGATATTGATATGATACAATTCGCAGGCTACGGTGTTGCTATGGGTAATTCAACAGAACATTTAAAGAGCATTGCTGATTATGTGACTAAAAGCAATGATGAAGATGGTGTGGCATATGCTATAGAGAATATATTGTTGAATTAAAAAAGTTATGCTGATTTATGTGAATATTTAAATGCCTGTATTTTAATATACCTGTCGAAATATATATATTATATATGCTATATATGATATATATAGCATACAAAGTGTACATAGGAATATATTGTTATGTGTCAATGGATATATTAAAAGTGTTGATGATATGAAATTGATATATGTATCAAACATAAGTTGATAAATATCATAAAAATGTGTAATATATAGTATTGGCTGTTGCCGTAATGATATGTGAATGTATAAGCGCATTATAGCATTGTATATAATTATATAATACATAGAAGTTATATGAGAATATGCGCAGAAATGAGGATGAAATGGATAATCAGAAATTAGCAGATTTATTATTTCCGGAAGTAGTTAATACTCCTGAATATTATGAAGAGAAATTCCCATATAGAAAGCTTCCTAATAAGGCAGAAGTTACACGTATGGCACCAAGTCCAACAGGATTTATTCATCTGGGCAATCTCTATAGTGCACTTGCTGATGAGAGAATTGCACACAGAAATGGTGGTGTATTTTATCTTAGAATAGAAGATACAGATGAGAAAAGAAAAGTTGATGGTGCAGTAGAAACAATTATTAATGTATTAAGATATTTTGATATTGAATTTGATGAGGGTGCTGGCTTTGATGATACAGACCCAAGAAATGCTTATGGACCATATTTCCAGAGACAGAGAGTTGAAATATATCATACATATGCTAAGAGTCTTGTAGAAAGAGGACTTGCTTACCCATGCTTTTGTACAGAGGAAGAGCTTGATAAGGTAAGGGCAAAGCAGGAAGAAGATAAGGTTCTTACAGGTTATTATGGAGAATATGCGACTTGTCGCAACCTCTCTTATGAAGAGGTAGAAGCTAATATTAAGGCTGGCAAGCCATATGTATTAAGACTTCGTTCACAGGGAAGCCCTGATAAGGAGATTACATTTGTTGATGCAATCAAGGGAGAGATTAAGCTTCCAGAGAATATACACGACATTGTGCTTTTAAAGAAAGATGGTATTCCAACATACCATTTTGCACATGCAATTGATGACCATCTTATGAGAACAACTACAGTTGTAAGAGGTGGTGAGTGGCTTGCATCAGCTCCTATACATTATGAGTTATTCCATTTATTAGGCTTTAAGATGCCGGCTTACGCACATACAGCACATCTTATGAAGTTTGATGAGGAGACAGGAGGCAAGAGAAAGTTATCTAAGAGAAAAGACCCAGAGCTTTCACTTGATTATTATAGGAAGGACGGATACCATCCATATACAATGAAGGTATATCTTCTTACGCTTCTTAATTCTAACTTTGAAGAGTGGCACGAGAAGTTCCCGGACAAGGATATCAATGAGTTCCCATTCTCAGTAGAGAAGATGAACCAGTCAGGTGCACTCTTTGATAAGGATAAGCTTCATAATATATGTAAGAATGAATTATCTAAGCTTTCAGAAGAAGAACTTTACGATTTCCTTTATGACTGGGCTAAGGAGAATGAACCAGAAAATGTAGAGAAATGGTTCGGCGATAGAGAAAAGATGTTACAAATTCTCCGCCTTTATATGGGTGTCGGTGCTAAGAGAAGAAGAAAAGATTTAATGTATGCAAAGCAGATATTTGAACTTATCTCTTATTTCTTTGACGGTGAGTCAGCAGAGGAAATGGACGAATTCAAGCTTGATGAAGATATGGTAAGTAAGATACTAAAGAGTTATCTTGCAAAGTATGACCATAATGATGATAATTCAGTATGGTTTAACAAGCTTAAGGAGATAGCAGATGAGCACGGCTTTGCTTCAGATATGAAGGCTTACAAGGCTAATCCAGAGAATTTCAAGGGAAATGTATCTGATATAGCTGAAGCTGTAAGGATTGCAGTTACAGGACGTGCCAATACACCTGACCTTTGGACAATAGTTCATATTATGGGTGAGGAGCAGATGACAGAAAGAATTAAGAAGCATATTAAGTAATTGTGCATAAGCAGTTTAATAAACTGGGGAATTGATATACAAAAAGAATATTATACAAGTAGATTAATATACCAAAGAATTAATATGTTGACAGAACAATATGCAGGAATGGAGATTAATATGTCTAGAGAAGATGAAGGACTTAAGCAGTTAGGCAATAAGACGAAGTATAGTATGGATTATGCACCAGGAGTGCTTGAAACATTTGAGAACAAACATCCGGACAATGATTATTTTGTAAAATTTAATTGTCCTGAGTTTACAAGTCTTTGTCCTATAACAGGCCAGCCTGATTTTGCAACAATATATATATCATATATTCCTGATAAGCTTATGGTTGAATCAAAGTCACTTAAATTATATCTGTTCAGTTTCAGAAATCATGGTGATTTCCATGAGGACTGTGTGAATATAATTATGAAGGATTTAATCAGGCTTATGCAGCCAAGATATATAGAAGTGTGGGGCAAGTTCACTCCACGAGGAGGAATATCAATTGACCCATATTGCAATTATGGCAAGGAAGGAACTGCATTTGAGGATATGGCAAAGCAGAGACTTTTATGGCACGATATGAATCCTGAAAAGGTTGATAACAGATGATGTAAAGCTGGTAACAGATTAGTTATAAGGCTATTAAGATAGTTAGTTATATTAAATTAGATTAAAGCTGGAAGTATATGCTTAATATAGCGCAATTTTATTTAATTAATAAGTCTGCGTAATATTGGCATATACTTCCAGCTTGTTTCTTAATTATGTGTTTATTTCAAGTTTCAAGTTGCTTCAAAATGTATAAATTTGGGATTATTAACCTGCGATTTTAAAGATAATTTAACAATATTTAACAAATTTTAGTAAAACTTAATAAATGGATTGATATTGTAAATACATAGTGATAATATATATTTAAATATTTAAGATACGATCAATTGAATATTTAATGTGTAGAAGAACGGAGGAATAATATGAGCAAGGAACACACAAAGAAAAATGCTGCAGTCGAGGGGTTCAAAAATAAACAACTGACCTATAAGATTTCAGTAGCAGTGGGTATATTATTAGTTGCCTGCCTTACGGTTATGATTGCAATTAGTGCAACAATTGCAGCTAAGTTTATGAATAGTAGTATAAGTGGTGAGTTTGATGGAATTGCACAGCAGAATGGTGTATCAGTACAGGAGGTACTTGACAGAGCCTCAGATGTTGCTAATATTCTTCAGAATTATATTACGGAACGTTATGATGATTATGCTAAGACCGGATATACTGGAGAGACAGTTAAGAGTGAAGTATATGATGTACAGTTACAGAAGATGAACAAAGAGATTGAGCAGTTTATGATCAGCGTAGCCAATACATCTGTAACATCAAGTGAAAGCATTGCAGGTGTTGGTGTATTTTTTGAGCCTAATGCTTTTGACCCTGCTATTAAAGATTATACAATCTATGTAAGTGAATCAGATGCACAGAGTGGAAAGGTACAAAGCTATGGTGAGTATTCAAGCTATGGTTCAAAGGACTATTACAAGAATGCAGCAGCTTCACAGCAGAGCAGCTTTACAAGTCCATATAAGGATCAGGGCATCAATATGGTAAGTGCCTCTTTTCCAATTGTATATCATGGTAAGACACAGGGTGTAATTCTTGTAGATATTAATGTTGATACATTCAGCGGACTCCGTTCAACAGACGATAAGTACAATACAATGTATGTAGATGTACTTATGGGTGATGGTACATTTGTATATGACAGCGAATCAGATGAATATGTTGGAAAGAAGTTAAGCGATGTTTTACCAGCTAAAGAATATGCCAAGATACAAAAGGGCATTGATACAGGAAGCAGTTTCAGTGTAACAACTAAGAAGGATGATGGTTCTAAGGTTGAAAGATATTATGCACCTATTAAAGCTGTTAATCAGACCTGGTGGGCAGCAAGTGCATTAAATAAGACAGATCTTGAGCGTAATACGATTATTCTTGTAGTGTTTATGATTGTTATTTCGATTATAACTTTAGTAATTATAATTGTTATCAGCAATAAGCTTATTAAGAAGTACATTAAGCCTATAGATGATGTAGTTGCAGTAGCGGACCAGCTTGCGATGGGAGATTTCTCAGTTAATATTAAGAAGAATTATAATGATGAAATTGGTCAGCTTGCTGAGAAGTTTGATAATATGGCGGGAAGATTAAGTGCAATAATTAAAGACCTAACACGAGGTTTAAAAGAGATGGCAGGTGGTAACTTTAATATATCACCTAATGTAGAACACATCGGTGACTTTAAGGACATTGAAGTTGCTTTAGTAAAAGTTATAACAGATCTTTCATCAACTCTTTCAGAGATTAATGGTGTTGCAGATATGGTAGCTTCCAATGCAAGCCAGCTTTCAGATGGTGCACAGGCAATTACTGAGGGTGCAACGGATCAGGCAAGTTCAGTACAGGAATTACAGAGTACAATTGCTAATGTAGCTGATCAGGTTGATATGAATGCACATAATGCTAATAAGGCTAATGAAATGGCTAAAGCTGTTGGTGACCAGATTATTGAAAGTAATAATCAGGTACAGCAGATAGTTCACGCTATGGAAGTTATCACAGAGAATTCTAAGCATATCAGCAGTATTATTAATACAATTGATGAGATTGCCTCAAGTACTAACCTTCTTGCACTTAACGCTTCGATTGAAGCTGCAAGAGCAGGTGAAGAAGGAAGAGGCTTCGCAGTTGTTGCAACACAGGTTGGTAATCTTGCAGCACAGAGTGCAGATGCAGCTAAGAGCTCTGGTGAACTTATAGTTCAGGCAATTAATGCAGTTGAAGAGGGCAAGGGAATGGTTGATGATGCAGCTGCTAAGCTTATGGAGTCAGTTGAGAAGACTAAAGAACTTGTTGAGAATATCGAGCAGATTTCAGTTGCTTCAGAACAGCAGGCTGAATCATTAAAGCAGGTATCAGAAGCAGCAAGCCAGATAGCAGCTGTAGTAGAAGAGAATACAGCTATGGCTGAGGAAAGTTCTGCAAGCAGTGAGGAACTTGCTTCACAGGCGGACAGATTAAAAGAATTAGTTAGTGCATTTAAGCTTATGAAGTAATATAAAAAGCTGCCACTTTTAGCGGATTGACCGTTAAAAGTGGCTTTTTTTATGTCCTTGCACAGTATTTTTTTGATTAATTATGTGATTAGATATTGATTTCTATGATAAATGGTTATATTATATATATAACGTAGTAATCAATACTATGTAATATGAAGATAATTACAGCACATATTAAGAAAGCGTGTGCAGAAAAGAGGATTATTATGGAAAAGATTAAGAAAAATGTATCTAACATAAAGATAAAAGACCCAGGAAGTGCAATAACACATTTTATAGCAATGCTTATGGCGTTATTTGCTGCAACACCGCTTATAATTAAGGCATTGTCAGCACCTGATACAATACATGTTATTTCACTTTCAATATTTATAGGAACAATGATTTTGCTGTATGCTGCAAGTACAACTTATCATACAGTTAATGCAACACCTGGAATTAATAAAATATTAAAGAAGTTAGACCATTGTATGATATCGGTTATGATAGCGGGTTCCTATACTCCTGTATGCTTAGTTGTCCTTCATAACAAGACAGGATATGCACTGTTAGCACTAGTATGGGGAATTGCAATAGTTGGTATTATCTTTAAATTATGCTGGGTAACCTGTCCTAAGTGGGTATCATCAGTTCTTTATATTGTTATGGGCTGGGCGTGTGTATTATCATTTACACAGATAATAAATGCACTTCCAACAGCGGCATTTGCGTGGTTGTTAGCAGGTGGAATAATATATACAATCGGTGGCGTCATATATGCACTTAAGCTTAAGGTGTTTAATGCCAACCATAAGTATTTTGGTTCTCACGAGATATTTCATCTGTTTGTTATGGCAGGAAGCATATGCCACTTTATTATGATGTTTAATTATGTGGCTGTAATGCCTTTAAAGTAGTAAGTTCTTTTAAAAATACACACAAATTATGGAAATAGAATTTTATATGTGTTATCCTCTATAATCGGGTCTGTAACTATTGTTGCAGACCCGATTATAGGTTGTCAGACCAACGAACGGAGGATTAATATGTTATTTTCAGATGTCGATGCAATTGCTAAGGCAGCATCGAATAAGGCAGAGTTATGCAACAACCATTTCGGGAAGTATTTTATGCGCTCTATTATGGCAGGCTTCTATATTGTTGTTGCAACAATTTTATCGAATGTGAGTGCGGCAGTACTGCTTCCAACTTATCCACAGTTTGGTAAGCTTTTAGGTGCATTTTTATTCTCAATTGCAATTGTACTCGTCGTATTTATGGGAGGAGAATTATTTACAGGTAATAATTTTGTTATGGCGATTGGCGCATACAATAAGACGGTTTCAGTAAGAGATCTAATAAAAGTATGGGTTGTAAGCTATATAGGCAACTTTGCCGGTGCATTTATTCTTTCGGGTTTATTTGTATATAGTAAGGCTTCACACACAATAATGGTTGATTATTATAACAGCTTTATATATTCTAAGATTTCAGCAGGTTCCATGGAACTTTTAGTAAGGGGGATTCTTTGTAATTTCCTTGTATGTATGGCAGTATTAGTTGGTACTAAGTTAAAGACAGAAAGCGGCAAGCTTATAATAATGTTCTGTATTATTATGGCGTTCGTAGTTGCTGGTTTTGAGCATTGTATTGCTAATATGAGTACATTTTCTATTGGATATATGTTACTTGGTGATATTGGCACAGCTTCTGTTATCAAGAGTATGATTATGGTGACAATCGGCAATATGCTTGGCGGAGCAGTGCTTCTTGGAGTGCCGGTACAGATTATGAAAGCAGAACACTAAAATTAAAGTTATTAATAATGAATAAAGCATGAAAGGATTAGTGAGTTGTATGAAAGAAAATCTTAAAAAGCTTGCAAAGTATTATAAGCCATATTTAGGCACATTTATTATAGATATGATTCTTGCGATGATGTCTGCGGCGGTGGCACTTGTCATACCGCTTGTTGTAAGATATATAACTTCCAAGGTTGCCTATATGCCGGCAGATGAAGCGTCTAAGGCAATATTTACAATAGTTGTGATATTATTCGTGCTTGTTCTTGTGCAGTGGGGGTGTAATTATTATATATCTAATTACGGACACGTTATGGGAGCTAAGATTGAATACGATATGAGGGCTGAGATTTTTAACCACTACCAGAAGCTTTCTTATTCATTCTATGATGACCAGAAGGTTGGACAGTTATTATCAAGAATAACTTCGGATTTATTCGATATAACAGAGCTTTTACACCACGGTCCTGAGAATATAACAATATCACTTATTAAGATTGTAGGTGCACTTGTTATATTAAGCACTATAGATGTAAGGCTTACGCTTACTGCATTTGTGCTTGTGCCTGTTATGCTTGTATTTGCATATTTCCTTAATAAGAAAATGAAGCGTGCATTTAAAAGAAACCGTATCCGTATAGGTGAGATTAATGCACAGATAGAAGATAATCTGTCAGGAATACGTGTTGTTAAATCATTTGCTAATGAGGATATAGAGTGCGGTAAGTTCAAAAAAGGCAATGATTTATTCTTAGAGTCAAAGAAAGACAGCTATCATTATATGGGAATGTACAATGCCGGACTTACAGCATTTACAACTATGATTAATGTAATTGTAATAGCAGTGGGCGGTATAGGAATAACAAGAGGCTGGGTTAATATTACAGACTTCGTAACATTTTTATTGTATATAAATATATTTACGGAGCCGGTAAAGGTACTTATTGATTTTACAGAACAGTTCCAGAACGGTTATTCCGGTTATGAAAGATTTCTTGAGATATTATCAGTTGAACCGGATATAAAGGAAAAGCCAGATGCAGTTGAACTTAAAGACGTTAAGGGTGAGATTACATTCGACAATGTATCTTTTAGATATAAGGACGGAATCGAGGAAGTATTATCAGGAATCAGCTTTAATGTTACACCAGGCAGATATGTGGCACTGGTAGGTCCGTCAGGAGCAGGAAAGACTACATTATGTTCGCTTATACCAAGATTTTATGAGGCGACAGAAGGAAGCATAAGAATTGATGGAAAAGACATTAAAGATGTTACTCTTAAGAGCTTAAGGGATAATATCGGGGTTGTCCAGCAGGACGTATATCTGTTTATGGGAAGCATTAAAGAGAATATACGATACGGAAAGCCAGATGCTACCGATGACGAAGTAATTGCAGCGGCAAAGCTTGCCAATGCACATGAATTTATAGAAGCATTTGAAAATGGATACGACACGGATATAGGACAAAGAGGTGTCAAGTTGTCAGGTGGACAGAAGCAGAGATTATCAATAGCAAGGGTATTTCTTAAAAATCCACCTATACTTATATTTGATGAGGCAACATCAGCACTTGATAATGAAAGTGAGCAGATTGTACAGGAGTCGTTAGAGAAGCTGGCTAAGAATAGAACTACATTTGTTATAGCCCACAGACTTACTACAATAGAAAATGCTGAGGAAATATTTATGCTTACAGATGAGGGGATTAAGGAAAGAGGAACTCACAAGGAGCTTATGGAGTTAGATGGTGAATATGCTCATATGGTTAAAATTCACTCAGCTAACTAGAAAAAGTATTGAAAATGTGTTATACTAATCATAGTTATAACGAAAATGTTAATCGCTGTATATTATTGTATGGCTGATTACAATATATGGAGGATGACGTATATGGAAATGTGGGATATATATGATGCCAACAAAGAAAAGACAGGCAGATTAATGAAAAAGAATGACTGGCAGCTTAAAGATGGAGAATATCATCTTACAGTGTTAGGTGTCATAGAACGTCCGGATGGAAAGTTCCTTATTACACAGCGTGTTATGACTAAGGCGTGGGCTCCTGGCTGGTGGGAAGTATCAGGCGGAGCGGCTCAGGCAGGTGAGGAGTCAATTGATGCAGTAAGACGTGAGGTTCGTGAAGAGACAGGAATTGACGTTACAGATGCCAGAGGTGGATATGTATTCACCTATAAAAGAGAGAATCCTGGCAAGGGCGACAATTATTTTGTAGATGTATACAAGTTCATTAAAGATGTTAAAGATGAGGACATACATATACAGACAGAGGAAGCCTTAGGGTATAAGTTCGTTACCAGAGAAGAGCTTAAACAGATAGCAGCAACAGGAGAATTCCTGCATTATGACAGTATTAAGCAGGTATTTGAAGATTAGATATTGGATTAAGTAAGAATTGCTGTTATTAAGTGAATATTTGTACTTGATTTATAAAATGTATTTATAATAGAAGAAGCACCAGCAGATTTATTCTGATGGTGCTTTTTAGCTATAAGAAGTAATAAAGCTTAAGAAAGGAATGTGGTATGCTTAAATATTTAAAAAAGTATTGGTTCTTTGCTCTGCTTGCACCTGTATTTATGATAGGTGAGGTTTCTATGGACTTGTTACAGCCGGAGCTTATGAGCAGAATAATTGATGACGGTGTATTGGGGCTTAACAATGGCGGGGTTGGCAATCTTAATACAGTAATTACCATCGGGCTTAAAATGATAGGATTTGTGGCACTTGGTGGTATCTGTGGCATTATGTCCGGTGTCTTTGCCAATCTTTGTGCACAGCAGTTTGGTAATGATGTAAGAAAAGCTGTCTTTAAGAGAATTATGGAATTCTCTTTTGAACAGACTGATAAATTCTCCACAGGTTCTTTAATTACAAGGGTTACGAATGATATAACACAGCTTCAGAATTTTGTAATGCAATGCCTGAGAGGTTTTGTGCGTACAAGTATGCTGTTTATCGGTGGTATAGCGTGTATGGTGTCACTTAATATGGAATTTGGAATAATAATTGCGTGTGCACTTCCGTTTGTTGCAGTATGTGTTGTATATTTCATAGCCAAAGCCAATCCTAAGTTCACAGTGTTACAGAAGAAGCTTGATAAGGTTAACAATGTAATGCAGGAAAATGTGTCTGGTGCAAGAGTTGTAAAGGCATATGTCAAGGAAGATTACGAGACAGAAAGATTTGAGAAAGCTAATAATGAGCTTGTTTCAACACAGCTTGATGTGCTTTTACTGCTTTCTTATATGACACCTATTATGAATATTATATTAAATCTTTCAGTTGTTGCGGTTATAAAGGTTGGTGGAATACAGGTAAGTGCAGGAAGTGCAACGCCTGGTAATGTAATGGCGGCGATTACATATTGTTCACAGGTGCTTAATGCGGTTATGCGTATGACGATGATATTTCAGACAGCTTCAAGGGGAATTGCCTCAAAGAAGCGTGTTATGGAGATAATTAACTGTGAGCCGGCAATAAAGAGCGGTACATATAATAAAGAAACTGCCGTTAAGGGAAAAGTTGAATTTAAGAATGTGTCATTTGCATATCCAGGTATGGATAATGAAAATGTTATCGAGAACTTTAACCTTGTTATTAATCCGGGTGAAACTATCGGAATACTGGGCGCAACAGGCTGTGGCAAGTCAAGTCTTGTAAATCTTATACCACGTTTTTATGACGTGACTAAGGGGGAAGTACTTATAGATGGTGTCAATGTTAAAGATTATGATTTGCAGGTTTTAAGGGATAAAGTGTCAATAGCATTACAGAAGCCGGAGATATTCAGCACTACAATAGCAGAAAATATTGCGTGGGGTGATGACAGTGCAGACATTGAAAAGATAAGACAAGCCGCTGACATAGCACAGGCAACAGAATTTATTGACAACAGGACAGATGGTATGGATACACAGGTAAGTCAGGGTGGACACAGTCTTTCAGGAGGCCAGAAGCAGAGAGTTGCCATAAGCCGTGCAGTGCTTAAGAATTCAGAGATACTTATATTTGATGATGCTACAAGTGCACTTGATTTAAAGACAGAGGCTGATCTTTATTCAGAGCTGTCGGTAAAGAAATATGATGTAACCAGGATTATAATTGCCCAGAGAATTGCTTCTGTAAAGAATGCAGATAGAATTGTTGTAATGGATAATGGCAGATTAGCAGATGTTGGAAGCCATAGTGAGCTTATAAAGACAAGTGAGATATATAAAGATATTTATGAGTCACAGCTGAAAGGAAATGAATAGAATGGAGCAGAGCAGACAGGCACAGATGAATAATTATAAAGCCTTTGGCAGAAGACCTGGCAACCGCAATCTTACTGTTGAGAAGGCTAAGGACAAGAAGGGTACTTTAAAAAGACTGATAGCATATTTTGCGGCTGAGAAAGCTATGATTATAGGGCTTCTGGCGGCTGTTATCGTTGTAGTAATATGTTCGGTATATGCACCAAAGCTTCAGAGTAATGCAATTGATATTATAGCTTCTGGCAGATTTAAGGAATTAACTCCGATACTTATAACAATGGTGGTCGTATACATAATACATAGTATATGTACATTTTTACAGACCAAGATAAGTGCGGTATTAAGCCAGAATATCGTAAAGAAGATGAGAGAAGATTTATTCAGGCACATAGTTAATCTTCCTGTAAGATACCTTGACAGTAACAGCCACGGAGATATTATGAGCCGTATGACTAACGATATTGAGAATATATCAACAACAGTTTCGCAATCGTTAAGTTCGATGTTCTCAGGCGTATTAACGATTATTGGAACAGTTATAATGATGACTGTATTATGTCCACAGCTTGCACTGTTATCGTGCGTTACTGTAATTCTTACAGTGATTGCAACTAAGTTCTTATCTAAGGCCATGAAGAAGTTCTTTACGAAAAGACAGGTGCTTTTAGGTAATCTTAATGGAACGGTTGAGGAGATGGTTACAGGTTATAAGTCAGTTGTTGCATATAACAGGCAGGAAAATGTCATAAAAGACTTTAACAATGTGTCGGATGAACTTACAAGGGTTGGAATTATAGCAGAGATTCTTGGCGGTTCAATGGGACCAGTTATGAATGTAATCAATAATATAAGCTTTGTTATTATTGCGGCATTTGGCGGATATTTTGCCATTAACCATATTATATCTATCGGTGTTATATCTGCATTTATCGTATATGCGAAGCAGTTTGGAAGACCAATTGATGAGCTTGCACAGATATATGGACAGATACAGACAGCCATAGCGGGGGCAGAGAGAGTATTTGCAGTTATGGACGAACCGCTTGAAGATAAGAGTGGTGATAAGAATATGGATAAGCTTGAGGGCGTTATTAAGTTTAAAGATGTCAATTTCTCATATACCAAGGACAAGCAGGTGCTATATGACTTTAATCTTCAAGTTAAGGCAGGACAGAAGGTGGCACTTGTAGGCTCAACAGGAAGCGGAAAGACAACAGTTGTCAATCTTTTAATGAGATTTTATGACGTTGACAGCGGAGAGATATTAATAGATGATGTTAATATAAAGGACATAGATTGTGCCACACTCCGTAAGAACACAGCGATTGTATTGCAGGATACTGTATTATTTGCAGATACAATAAAGAACAATCTTAAGTATTCCAATGAAGCGGCAACTGATGAGCAGATGTATGCCGCTGCGGCTATGAGCAACTGCGATACTATGATTAATAAAATGCCATTAAAATACGATACAGAGCTTATGGCAGAGGGTGAGAATATATCACAGGGACAAAGACAGCTTTTATCAATAGCAAGAGCATTTCTTGCACAGCCTAAGATCCTTATATTGGACGAGGCGACATCTAACGTGGATACAAGAACTGAAAAGCATATTCAGGATGCAATGCTTAAGCTTATGGAGAACAGGACAAGTCTTATAATAGCTCATAGATTGTCTACAATACAGGATGCTGACATAATTGTTGTTATGGATGAGGGACATATAGTTGAAGCAGGCAATCATAAAGAACTTCTTAACAAAATGGGAAGATATTATAAATTATATATGACACAGTTTGCAGGACAGACAATATAGGTGTATAATTATCTATTACATAAGATTTGTGATGATGCACAGATTGAATTATAGATAATATATGCAGGAATGGTGATGGTATGCGTACAGAGAAAAAATCAAGCATAAAAAATAGTGCAACAAGGTTGATACTGATAGGGCTTCTTGTTCTTATACAGACTGGCTGGATGATATTTTTAATGATGAAGCTGAATACATATTCAACTGCCATAACATTGCTTCTTACATTTATAGCAATGTTTATTGCCCTTAAAATATTTGGAACACACGTTAATGCGGCACAGAAAATGCCCTGGCTTATCGTAATAACTGCAGTTCCGTTTTTTGGAATATGTATATATCTGCTATTTGGACGTTCTATTGTAACTAAAGGTGTTAGACGTTCATTTAATAATATTGAAACGAATGTGCTTACCCTCTTAAAGCAGGATAATGACATAATAGATGATATAGCCAGCAAGGACAAGGGCGTAGCTAACCAGTGCAGATATATAAGCAATACAGCAAGATATCCTGTATACAGCAATACAGATGTAAAATATTATCCAACTACTGATGTAAGCTTTGAGGCACAGCTTGTTGAACTTGAAAAGGCAGAGCATTTTATATTTATGGAATATCACGCTATTGAAGATGCTGAAAGCTTTGCAAGGCTTAAGCATATCCTTGAAAATAAGGCACAGAGTGGTGTGGAGGTAAGAATATTCTATGACGATTTAGGAAGTATTTTTTTCCTTAATAAAGAGTTCATAAAACAGATGAGGCAGAAGGGCATACAGTGCCGTGTATTCAATCCACTTAAAGTTATTGTAAATATGTTTATGAATAACAGGGATCACAGGAAGATAACCGTTATTGACGGCAAGGTAGGCTTTACAGGTGGATATAATCTTGCAGATGAGTATTTTAATATAACACACCCATATGGTTACTGGAAGGACACAGGAATTAAGCTTCAGGGTGATGCGGTAAAGAGTCTCACAGCAAGCTTTCTTACTATGTGGAATGCCATAGAACATACTGATAATGATTATAATAAATATCTTGATGCGACAGATGGTACATATAAGGCAGTTATGAAAGACTGTTATGTACAGCCATATTCAGATAATCCATTAGGACAGGACAGAATTGGTGAGGACGTGTACCTTAATATTCTAAAAAATGCCAAGGACTATGTGTATATCACAACTCCGTATCTTATTATCACTGATGAGATGGAAAGAGAGTTAAGGCTTGCGGTTAAGAGAGGTGTTGATGTAAGAATTGTCACACCGGGAATACCAGATAAGAAGCTTGTATACAGAATTACAAGGTCTTATTATGAGCCACTGTGTTCGGCTGGCGTGAGAATATATGAGTATACACCAGGATTCTGTCACGCTAAGCAGTGGGTATGTGATGATGAAGTATCTGTTGTTGGCACAATCAATATGGACTACAGAAGCTTATATCTTCATTTTGAAAATGCAGTATTTATATATAATAAAGCGACGGCATTAAGTGTAAAGCAGGATATGTTAAATAACTTTGAGGCAGGACACGAAGTGACAGCTGATTATACTAAAGATGTTATTAAGCCATTAAGACTTGGGGTATGTATGTTAAGAATGATATCGCCTTTATTGTAAAATACTTGCAACAAATGTAAAATAATATATAATATTAGTGGCAAATTACATTTATCATTATAAGTGGTTAGATAATAAGTAAGAACAACATTTTGTGTCTATTGTTAGTACCTGGAGGAGGAACAGTGAGAGAAGAATTAGTAGCCGTAAAAGTAGACCACCCATTGGGAAGTACAGACGAGGATAACCCCTCGGTTGTGTATCCGATTAATGTCGGATACGTTATCAATGATAAGGATCTGGAATTCAAACCGGTAACAGATGACCAGAGAGTGTATCTTGTAGGTGTTGATGTTGCTGTTGATGAATATTCAGGTGTTCTTATTGCAGTTGCAAGAAGGAGAGATGATTCAGGAACAGTGTGGGTCGTTGCACCTGAGAACATATTATATACCAAACAGCAGATAGAAGAAATGATATATTTTAAGGAGCAGTATTATGACAGCTTCATTGAAATGGTCGATGAGGAGATGTGGGACGCTTATGATGCCAATGAGAATAAGTTAGGTTTTGAAGTTCGCAGAAGTATGGCAAAGTCACTTCCAGAAGGCGTGTACCACATAGTTGTTATGGTGTATACAGTTACAAAGACAGGAAAGGTGCTTACAACGCAGAGGTCGCGTAACAAGACGAATTCTTTAAAATGGGAAGTTACAGGAGGTTCTATTATCAGCGGTGAAACACCTAGGACAGGAGCGGTAAGGGAACTTCTGGAAGAAACGGGAATTAAGAAATCGCCAGAGGATTTAATTGAACTTTATAGGTATACTGATGATGCAAGACATTGTATATATTATGGTTATCTTAATGTATGTGATGATGAGGAACACGTTAAATTACAGCAGGGTGAAACTATGGACTATATGTATATGCCATATGAGGAATTCATTGATTTCATAATGTCAGAGAGGTTCATTCCGTCAGAACAGAGGCGTTTTAAACTTCATAGTGAGCATATAGTAAAGCAGATTAAGCAGGCTTGTATGGTACAGTAATAAATTTAATATAATCAGAAGGGAGAGTCATATGTCATTTAAGGAACTTGTATTAAAGAACCGTTCATATAGACGTTTTTTTGAGAATAAGAAAATAGAAAAGGACGAGCTTGTAAATCTTGTTGATATAGCAAGAAATACAGCTTCAGGTGCTAACAACCAGCCTTTAAGATATAAGGTTGTGTGTGATGAGGAAAGCAATAAAAAAGTGTTTGACACATTAAAATGGGCAGGTGCGCTTCCAGACTGGGATGGTCCTGTTGAGGGTGAAAGACCAGCAGGCTACATAATAATATGCAGTGCTTCAAGCGTATCAGCACCAAGAGATGAGGGAATAGCGGCACAGACAATACTTCTTGCCGCCAATGAGGTTAATCTTGGAGGCTGTATGTTTGCAAGTGTTAATATTCCTAAGCTTAACGAAGAACTTTCAATTCCAGAGGGTATGACAGCAAGACTTGTTATTGCATTGGGATATCCTAAGGAACAGGTTGTTATTGATGAAGTATCTGAGGGAGCGAATCTTAAGTATTACAGAGATGACAATCAGGTTCATCACGTACCTAAGTTAAAGTTAGAAAATGTATTATTATAAATTATAAGAAGAATGCAGAGTTTAAGCCTTTGCTTGGATTAACAGGAAACAGGCTTACATTCTGTGAATAGTTATAAAGAAACAGGCGGGATATTAAATCCCGCCTGTTTCTTTGCTTAGTGAATAATTGTTACTATAACTGAGTAATCAGTATAATTTAATCTTTTGTTGCTAATTCCAAAAAGATATTATTATTCTATCACTGTAAATACTATAAATCAAGTTCAATTAATCTGTAGTTGCGGCAAGATGTCTGTATTATTGAGTTCAAATTTTAATCAAAATTTTATCATTTTTTATTCATAGTTTATATTCAGTGAAGCCTATTTTGCAATGGACCTGTAATTCCTTATAAGCAGCGGAAGTTCAGCAATAAGCATACCAATCCAGCCGGCAAGGTATGATAATGGGAGGGCTTCAATTCCCATGCCCATTACAAGAACGAGTGGGATAGCGGCTATAACACGTACGCCCATATTGATAAAGCTGCTTAAAAGTGTAATCTTTAAATCGCCAATTCCACGGAAATATCCCTGTATGCCGTTAGTAGCGGCTGGGAGTATATACATAAATGAGATAAGGCGCAGATACTTAACACCATGTAGAATAACTTCTTCATCTTTAACAAACAGAAGCATAAGTGGTCGTGCAAGTATAAAGCACACGGCAAAAAGAATAATTCCATATATGAATTCAAGCACCATACCACATTTAAAGCCTTCTTTCATACGTTTTTTTTCATTAGCACCTTTGTTCTGAGCCATAAGTGCAGTCATAGCGTGGCCGATATTCTGCTCAGGAGTATACGCAAAATCATCAATTCTGTTGACAACAGCAAATGCAGCGGCTACGGACACGCCCATAGTGTTGACGATTGCCTGAATGCCAATCTTTCCTAACTGGACAGTTGCCTGCTGCATAGCGGATACCCAGCCGTAGCTTATTGTCTTTTTAAGAAGTGAATTGTCAAATACAAGCCATTTTCTGCCTAGCCTTAATATCTCGACACGCTTTTGTATGTATATAATACAGAATACACAGCACATCATTTCGCTTATTACAGTTGATATTGCACAGCCGTTGCTTCCCATTTTAAGGACAATTACAAAGAATAAATCTCCGAAAATATTAAGCAGTGAGCTTGCAATAAGGAAGTATAAAGGAGTCTGGCTGTCGCCTAATGCCCTTAATGTGCTTGAAAAGAAATTATATAAAAATGTAAATATCAATCCTAAAAATATAATTCTCATATAAGAAACAGTTAAATCCATAATAGATGGGTCAACCTGTAACAATTTAAGAATAGGTCTTGAAAAGATAATGCAGCACAGGCTTAATATTGCAGAGAATACAGTGCCTGAAAGCATTGTTGTGCTTATCTGTCTTTGAAGCTTGTTGTAATCTTTAGCTCCGAATTGTGTACCCATAAGTATGCTCGCACCCATACACAGACCATTTAAGAATAAAATCATAAGAGTCATTACAGGGTTGCATATACCAACAGCCGCAAGGGCTTCTTTACCTACGAATTGTCCTACAATAATACTGTCGACAGCGTTATATGTAAGCTGGAATAAGTTACCGAGGACTAACGGTATTGTAAATCCAACAAGGAGAGGCATAATTTTACCTTTTGTTAAATCTTTAGTCATAATTAATCTCCTATCCTGCCCATAACAGGGCTTGTTAAGTTTATGATATTTTGCTAAAGATTTATTATAAGACAGTTGCTTTAAATTGAAAAGAATTATATTATACTAATGTAAAAAAAGTGTACGCAGAAATGGAGATTATTATGAAAGTTACCCGTGAAGATATGCAGCTTTACGCCGTTACAGATACGCAATGGCTTAATGGCAGGGATTTCTATGAAGAGATTGAGAAAGTCCTTGCGGCAGGAGCTACATTTTTGCAGTTAAGAGAAAAGGATTCGACACACGAGGAGATTGTAAAAAAAGCATTGGCAATTAAACCGATAGCAAGAAGATATGGTGTGCCATTTGTTATAGATGATGATATATACGCGGCGTTAGAGGCAGATGTTGACGGAGTTCATATAGGACAAAGTGATGCAAGCTACGAAACAGCAAGAGAGCTTCTAGGACCTGACAAGATAATAGGAATGACAGTAAAGACACCAGAGCAGGCGGCAAATGCGGCAAGACTTGGTGCTGATTATGTTGGAATGGGAGCTGTATTTCATACAAGCACGAAGAAAGATGCCAAAGATTTAAGCAGGGATAATCTTCTTAAGCTTACAGCTATGCTTGATATGCCGATAGTTGCAATTGGAGGCATTAATTATGACAACTGTGATTATTTAAAGGATACAGGCGTGGACGGAATTGCTGTTGTATCGGCGATATTTGCAAGTGATGACTGCTCGGAGGCGACAAGAAAGCTTTATAAGAAGACAAGAAAGCTGTTTAATTATAATAAGAACATAATATTTGATATGGATGGAACACTTGTTGACTCTATGCCGTTCTGGAAGAATAGTGCAAGGGAATATGCCATTTTAAGAGGTGCTAAGCTTCCAAAGAATTTTGATGAGATAACAGGAGTTATGGACCTTTCGGAATATGCGGCTTATCTGCAAAATGTTCTTGGGATTGATACATCGCTAGAACAGATAACAGAGGCAGCAGTTGATATTATGAATAAGCATTATGCAAGTGATATTCCTGCAAAGAAGGGAATGATAAAGCTTATAAGAAGAGAATATGAGGCTGGAAGCAAGCTTGTAATATTCAGTGCTTCCGATACTTCCAGTGTGGAAATTCTTCTTAAAAGGTTAGAAATATATGAATGTTTTGAGGGAATATACACAGTATATGATGTCGGCATAGGAAAGAGTGATAAGGAAAGCTATAAAAAGGTTGCCAGGTCAGCAGGAATGGATATATCTGATACGTGGGTGTATGAGGATATTCTAAGAGGCGTTCGGGCGGCACATAATGCTGGATTGAAAGTGTGTGCTGTATATGATAAAGACTCGGCAGATGACTGGGATGAGATATGCAGTATTGCAGATAAATGTATAATAACCGGATAATATGGATTGAAATGGAGAATATATGAAGAAGAAAGTTGTTGTAGGTATGTCAGGAGGTGTTGACTCATCTGTTGCCGCATATCTTTTAAAAGAGCAGGGTTATGACGTCATTGGCGTTACAATGCAGATATGGCAGGACGATGCAGTAGAGACAACAGAGAATGGCTGTTGTGGAATATCTGCTGTAGATGATGCAAGACGCGTGGCTGGACAGCTTGATATACCTTATTATGTAATGAATTTTAAGAATGAATTTAAGAAAAGTGTAATTGATTATTTTGTTGATGAATACAAGAGAGGAAGAACTCCTAATCCTTGTATTGCCTGCAACAGATATGTCAAATGGGAATCGCTTCTTAAAAGAAGCCTTGATATAGGTGCTGATTATATAGCAACTGGACATTATGCAAGAATAAGCCAGCTTGATAATGGCAGATATGCAATTAAGAATTCGGTTACAGCTAAGAAAGACCAGACATACGCACTTTATAATCTTACACAGAGTCAGCTTGCACATACTCTTATGCCAGTTGGAGATTATACTAAAGATGAGATAAGAAAGATTGCGGCAGATAATTATCTTATGGTTGCAAATAAGCCGGACAGTATGGAGATATGTTTTGTTCCTGATAATGATTATGCAGGATATATAGAAAGAACTACTGATTATAAGTCAGTTCCGGGAAATTTCGTTGATGTTGATGGTAATGTAATCGGAAAGCATAATGGAATTATCCACTATACTGTTGGACAGAGAAAAGGGCTTGGACTTGCTATGGGACATCCTGTATTTGTAGTTGCAGTAAGACCTGATACCAATGAAGTTGTTATTGGTGAGAATAAAGATGTGTTTACTGATACATTGTATGCTGGGAATCTTAATTTTATGGCAATTGAAGCCCTTAAAGAGCCAATGAGAGCAAGAGGAAAGATACGCTACAGCCATGAGGGTGCAGACTGTACAATAAGAATGATTGATAATAACACGCTTGAGTGTAAGTTTGATGAGCCACAAAGGGCAGTTACACCAGGACAGGCACTTGTATTATATGATGGTGAATATGTTCTTGGTGGAGGAACTATCATATAATGAGCACAAAAGAAAAGGAAGCGGCTGCGAAGCAGACATTTACTTTTCTTGTGCCATTAACGAACGAACAGTCGTGCGAAGCAGGACGAGAGAGTGCGATAGCACGGGTTCGTGAGTATAGGGTAGATATAATAACGTTAAAGAAATAAAGAAAAGGAAGCGGCTGTAAAATTTTCTTGACAATTACTATGTCTGCTTTATAATATTTCATATTGGATAGATAGGTTGATATTCAGAAACAAAATGCGGAGGATAATAATAATGAGTAAGTTTATTTATATGGATAATGCGGCTACAACAGCAGTAAGACAGGAAGTTGTTGATGCTATGGTGCCTTATTTTACAGAATCATACGCTAATCCATCAAGTGTATATAGTTTTGCACAGAAGACTAAGAATGATATGGAAGAAGCAAGAGAAACTATAGCTTCTATTCTCGGTGCGGCTAAGCCTAATGAAATATATTTTACAGGTGGCGGAAGCGAGTCTGATAACTGGGCATTAAAGGCAGCAGCAGAGGCATTTAAGTCAAAGGGTAATCACATTATTACAACTAAGATTGAACATCATGCAATTCTTCATACTTGCGAATGGCTTGAAAAGCACGGATATGAAGTGACATATCTTGATGTTGATGAATACGGAAAGGTTGACCCTATAGAATTCGAAGCGGCAATTAAAGATACAACAATACTTGCAAGCATAATGTTTGCTAATAATGAAATCGGTACAGTTGAGCCAATCAAGGAACTAGGTGCAATTGCACATTCTAAGGGAGTGATATTCCACACAGATGCTGTACAGGCATTTGCACATATTCCTATTAATGTACAGGAAATGAATATTGATATGTTAAGCGCAAGCGGACATAAGTTCCACGGTCCTAAGGGAATTGGTTTCTTATATGTAAGCAACAAGGTTAAGATTGGTTCATTTATTCACGGTGGTTCACAGGAGAGAAGCAGAAGAGCAGGAACTCACAATGTACCAGGTATTATCGGAATGGCTAAGGCGGCAAGCATTGCCAATACTAATATGTCAGAGAATATTAAGAATATCTCAGCAATAAGAGATCACATTATTGACAGAGTGTTAGCAGAAATTCCATATTCAAGAGTTAATGGTGACAGAACAGACAGACTTCCTGGAAATGTTCATTTCTGTTTCAGATTTATTGAGGGTGAATCAATGCTTATTATGCTTGATCAGAAGGGAATATGTGGTTCATCAGGTTCAGCCTGCACATCAGGTTCACTTGACCCATCACATGTTCTTCTTGCAATCGGACTTCCTCACGAGATAGCACACGGTTCATTAAGACTTTCACTTGGTGAAGATGCAACAATCGAAGATGCTGATTATGTTGTAGATGAATTAAAGGGTATCGTAGAAAGATTAAGAAGCATGTCTCCTTTATACGAAGATTTCGTAAAAGAGCAGGGAAAATAATAATATAATGTGTATGGTTTAATGTATACTTGTTGCAGCTGCAGTTGTCAGGATAATCTGATAGCTGCGGCTTTTTTATGTAATAGGAAATTCCAATAGAATTCCCTATTACATAAAAGGCACTATATGCCGATTATGCACACTCGCACGAAGATGTATTTTATCGCAAGCGACCGTGCTCGGTGCAGGAATGTGTTTTTACATATTCTTTTTTATATGTGTTATTGTATTTTTTGTGTATTTCTGGCGGATACACTTGATATATATAACGAGGCAGAGATATAATAGTTGGCGAATTTGTGCACTGGACCGTTCAAATATATATGAAATAAGAGCACAAAAGAAAAGAGGTTTATTTATGAAGTATCTTAAACAGTTTTTGATTATTCTTGTAATCTCGTTAGTGGGTGAATTGATGAATAAGTTCATACCACTTCCAGTACCGGCAAGTATCTATGGTATGGTTATCTTATTTGCTGGTCTTCTTACAGGATTGATTAAGCTTGACGCAGTTAAGGAAGCAGGACGATTTCTTATAGAAATTATGCCTGTAATGTTTATTCCTGCAGGAGTAGGTCTTATATCATCATGGCTTAATTTAAAGCCGATATTAGTTCCGATATGCATAATAACAGTTGCAACAATATTTACTGTTATGGGTGTAAGCGGACACGTTACACAGTTTATTGTAAGACGTACTAAGAGAGGGGATAATAATGAATAGTTTTTTTCTTGATTCAGCATTTGCGGGAGTAGCAATAAGTCTTATCGCATATATGGCAGGAACATTTCTTAAAAAGAAGTTAAAGCTGGGATTGTTTAATCCACTGCTTATATCTATAATTGTAACTATGGTTGTATTAATAATTGGTAAAGTTGATTATGAAAGCTATAATGCCGGTGCGAAGTATCTTAGCTGGCTTTTGACACCAGCCACGGTGTGTCTTGCCATTCCTCTTTATGAGCAGTTCGAGCTTTTAAAAAGTAATTGTGCGGCAATTATATTAGGAATAGCATCGGGAGTTGTCACAAGCCTTGTTACAGTGCTTGTATTATCGGTGGTTTTTGGACTTACCCACGAGCAATATGTAACATTGCTTCCAAAGTCAATTACAACTGCAATTGGTATGGGTGTATCAGAAGAACTTGGCGGATATGTAACGATTACAGTTGCAGTTATTGTTGTAACCGGAGTAATTGGCAATATATTAGCAGAATTTATATGTAAAGTATTCAGAATTACAGACCCGATAGCTAAAGGTGTTGCGATAGGAACATCTGCACACGCTGTAGGAACAGCTAAAGCTATTGAAATGGGAGAGATAGAAGGTGCTATGAGCAGTCTTTCAATTGCTGTTGCAGGTATACTTACAGTAGTTGGTGCAAGTGTATTTGCGAACTTCTTATAAAAGAATAAGAAGTTGTGACACACAGGTTTCAAAATATTGAAGATTATTTCTGTGTGTGAAAAAATTTTATATATATAATAATGAGAATGGAGGATAAATATGATTATTACAATTGCAAGACAGTGTGGATGTATGGGTGATGAGATAGGTCAGAGACTTGCTGATGAGTATGGACTTACATTTTATAATAAGGAACATATTGTTAAGCTTGCTAAGGAAAAAGGGATATATGATAGATTCCCTTATTTCTTCTCCGAGATACCGGTAAATGCTTTAATGCATTCTATAAGCAGTGACGAGAACAATGTACTGCTTAGCGAGGCAAGAAAAGCCCTTTATCCAATAATAGGTGACGGTGATTGTGTGATAATAGGCAGGGGAGCTAATTACGCATTTTCTGACAGACCAGACAAGGTAAGCGTATTCTTAAGCGGAGATAAGGCTGAGAGAATTAAGCATATAGCAGATGTCCATAATATTTCTGAAAGAAAGGCGAAGGTTGTTGTTAATGAAACTGACAGCAGGAGAGCAGAGTTTCATAAATATTGTTCTAATCAGGAATGGGGAAATGCGGCATATTACGATATGTGTATAGATGAAACAAGAATTGGTGCTGACGGAGTTGTCGGAATTATAAAAGAATATATAAACAATTGTATGTTTGACAAATAATTGCCAGACTGATATTATAGGAACATATTATCTTTGACACAATAGATAAAAATATACTAAATAAACAGATTAGTTCGGAAAGTGTGAATGAAGAAGTAAGATAACAGAGTGATAAGTCCTTCATATCTAAAGAAGTGTATACAGCTTATGAGGGCAGGCGTTAAAAGGGAGATTGTATGACATTAGAAATAATATTAGTAGCATTGGTGCTTATTATGTGTATTGCGGCAGACAAGTTTTCGGGAAGGTTCGGCATGCCTGCACTTATACTTTTTATAGGTATAGGTATGTTATTTGGATGCGATGGAATAGCTGGAATTGAATTTGACAATTTTACTATGACAGAATATATATGTAATATTGCACTTGGGTTTATTATGTTTTATGGTGGTTTTAATACTAAATGGAAGACTGCCAGACCTGTTGCTGTTAAAGCTGTTCTATTGTCTACCTGTGGCGTAATTCTTACAGCGGCATTTACAATGCTGTTCTGTTATTTTGTATTGAGATTTCCAATAGCGGAAAGCTTTCTTGTTGGAGCAGTTCTGTCAGCAACAGATGCGGCGAGTGTATTTGCAATATTAAGACGTAAGAAGCTTAATTTAAAAGATGGTGTTGCTTCGCTTTTAGAGATAGAGAGTGGTAGTAATGACCCTATTGCTTATATGCTTACTGTTATAGGAATATATATTCTTAATGGTGATAATCTTATAAAAGTTCCATACGTTATATTTGCACAGATTGTATATGGTGTGCTTATTGGCATAGGTCTTGCGGTGGCTGCCATATATGTTCTTACCAGGACGGATATAATTGTAAATGGACTTGATACTATATTTATTCTTGCTGTTGTGCTTTTAGGCTTAGGACTTTCACAGTTAGTCGGCGGCAATGAATTCTTATGTATATATCTTTTTGGCATTCTGCTTGGTAACAGCAGGATACGCAATAAAGGTAATATTGTTCCATTTTTTGATGGTGTAACAACACTGGCACAGATAGTTATATTCTTTATGCTTGGATTGTTATCCTACCCTCACAGATTTTTAACAATTATACCAATATCTATAGCAATTGCGGTATTTCTTACATTTATAGCGAGACCGGCCGTAGTATTTGCGATACTTAAGCCGTTCAAATGCTCGGTACGTCAGTGCCTTTTAGTGTCGTGGGCAGGTCTTAGGGGAGCATCTTCAATAGTGTTCTCTATAGTGATTATGGCGGGCGGAAGCGTTATGTCAAAGGATTTGTTTAATATAGTGTTTATGATATCACTTCTGTCAGTTGCAATTCAGGGAACGCTTCTTCCAGCAGTCTCAAGACGGTTGGATATGATTGATGAAACATCAGATGTACGTAAGACATTCAATGATTATCAAGAAGAATCATCAATTACGCTTATGCGTATGTTCATACCTAAAGGTCATAATTGGGAGAATAAGCTTATAAGTGAAGTACATATGCCGACAGGTGCAATTGCACTTATGATAAAAAGAGGCAGGGAAACAATTATTACAAGAGGCAATACTAAGATATGCGGCGGGGATAATCTGATACTCAGTATTCCCGCATATGAGAATGGCGATAATGATTCGCTTGAGGAGATTAACATAACTTCGGATAATAACTGGTGCAATAGAACAATACGCCAGTTGGATCTTCCAGAAAATCTTATAATTGCCCTTGTAAAAAGAGGAGAAGAGAATATAATACCTATTGGCGATACACTTATACAGAATGGTGATGTTGTAGTGATATATCGCAGATAATACAGGAAAGAGGTTGGTATTATTATGATAACCAAGAAACAAATCCAGATGTCAGAAACATTTCTGAATAGTGCAGTTCTTGCGGTGTCAGGTGGATTTCAGGATGCTTATACATATTTCACAAGAGATAAAGTATTCTCTAATGCACAGACAGGAAATGTTGTCCTTATGAGTCAGAATTTTATGACAGGAAATATAGTCGGTGGAATTAAGTATCTGTTTCCTTTCTTAGCATTCGGACTTGGAGTGTTTGTGACAGAACAGATTAATGCCAGATACAAGATGGCAAAGAAAATCCATTGGAGACAGTTAGTTCTTCTAATAGAAATTATAATACTTACAATTGTAGGTTTTATACCAGAGACTTTTAATATGGTGGCAACAATTATGGTGTCATTTTCGTGTGCTATGCAGGTTCAGGCATTCAGAAAAGTCAACGGCTTTGCATATGCAAGCACAATGTGCATAGGTAATTTAAGAAGTGGTACAGATGCACTTTCTGTATTCGTAAGAGAAAGAAAAAAAGAGCAGTTATTTAAAGCAATTCATTATTTTGGAATTATATTTTTCTTTGCACTTGGTGCAGGAATAGGCGGTAATTTATCAGAAACATTTGGAATACATACAATATGGGTATCATCAGTTATACTTATGGTAAGTATGGTGCTTATGTGGTATGAAAAGTTCAGAATTTAGGAGAATTTGATTGAAATATAGTAAAGAACAGCAGGAAGCCATTAACACAATTGATGGACAGGTGTGTATCATATCTGTTGCGGGTTCAGGAAAGACATCGGTTATAGTGGCAAGGGCTAATAATATAATTAAATCGGGTGTGAGACCATATAGAATACTGGTGCTTACATTTTCCAAGGCTGCGGCAGTGCAGATGGCAGACAGGTATAAAATGCAGTATGGCAGTGATGGCATAAGATTTTCAACTATACATTCCCTGTGTTATTCGGTACTTGCAAGAGCATATAATCTGAAGGCTGAAGATATATTATCGGAAGCCGGAAGATTAAAGTTCTTTACTGAATTTCACAGACAGCTCTTATATAAGAGAGTATCAGGGGTTCCTGATGATTTTGATGAGTATTATAGAAAATGTAACGAATACATAAATAGTATGGCGGTCGGTACGGCTGACAATCAGGAAAGTAAAAGCAGTTCTAAGGCATATCTTGAGATAACTTTTTCCCAGTACAAGGAATTTAAAAAGAATAATAAGAAGCTTGATTTTGACGATATGATATTATACTGTCACAAATGCTTAAGCTCGAATAAGAAGGAGCTGGAATACTGGCAGGGAATATTTGACTATATAATGGTTGATGAGTTTCAGGATACAGGCACATTGCAGGCAGAGATTATATATATGGTTGCTGATTTAAGGAAAAATGTGTGTGTAGTTGGAGATGATGACCAGTCAATATATGGTTTCAGAGGAGCTGACAGCTCAATATTTAAGGAATTCTCAAGAAAATATCCTGGGTCTGTACAGATAATTCTGGGTACTAATTACAGAAGTCTTCCATATATAATAGAAGGTGCTGACAAAGTAATAAGAAATAATGAAAACAGAATTGTCAAAAATATGTCAGCATACAGGCAGGGTGAGGGAAAAGTGCATATAAGACAGACCGCATCTTATGGCAGGCAGGCAGATATGGCAGTGTCACTTATTAATGACTATGTAAAGACAGGCGGACATTTAAGCGATATTGCAATACTTTACAGGGTGAAGAAAGAGGCCTCGGTGCTTGTCAATACATTAGAAACGATAGGTATGCCATTCTTTACAAGGGATAATGTGGACGATATACATCTTGGCATATGTTTTTACGATATGCTTGCATATTACAGGCTTTCAAGAGGTGTGCCGGAACAGACGGATCTTAGCCGGATAATTAACAGACCCAAAAGATATATAAGAAGCAACCTTGTGCACAATTGCGAATTTGACAGGAATAAAATATACGAAGCCTGTACAAAGAATGCCAGCAGACAGGATTGCTTAAGAATTAACGATACAATCAATGATATGTTTCTTGATTTAAGAAGCCTTTCAAGGATAGATAATCCGACACAGTTTATCAATTATATATATGATGATATGGGGTATGAAAATGACCTTTTTGAGTATGCAGAGTATACAGGACTTGACAGCGGGGATATCATTAACCAGTCAGAAGCTATGAAAAAGGAAGCGTTAAAGTTTGATAATATGTCTGAATGGTACAGATATATAACTGACAGGGAATACAGGGTGAGAACGGATAAGAATGAAGGCGTGTATCTTAGCACATTTCACGGTGCTAAGGGACTTCAATGGAAGAAGGTTATAATAATATCAGCGAATGAACAGGTGACACCATATGCTTATATGGGGAAGGTTGATGATTATGAGGAAGAACGCAGGCTATTTTATGTTGCTATGACAAGGGCAGAAGACGAGCTTGATATTATCTATATAGATGGCGGGTCAAGACACCAGAAGAGGTCAAGATATGTGCAGGAGCTTATAACAGTATAAATTTTAAAGTGTAAATTAAGTGTAAATTATCCTGTAAAATATTGCATTATTGTATATTTTAAGCCATAATATATTACATTATCAGAAGTTCATATAATAATTGGGAGAAGTATTAATGGAAAAAAGAGAGAAGAATAAAAATATAATTGTATTGGGTATAGTTATGGCAATAAGTCTTTCTGTAGCACTTAATATAGGGAATATATTTGGTGGTATAGGAACATTTTTTAAGATTCTGAATCCAATAATTCTAGGTTGTATGCTTGCGGTTATATTTAATGTGCCAATGGAAGCATTGTCAAGACAGTTGGAAAGGCTGTCAAAGAAAGTAAAGTTCTTAAGAAAAGAAAAGGCACGCAACGGGATAAGCCTAGTTGTGACAATAGTTATAGTTGTGCTTGTATTCGCTGTTATAATGTGGTCTATTATTCCGGATTTGATAGAGTCGATTACTGGATTTATAAAGAATTTTGATAATAATGTAAATGTAGTGACTGATATTCTGGATAAATATGATGAACATCTTACGTTTATTAATGATTATGTTGAAAAGATTGACTGGAACAGCATACTTAAAAAGTCTGGAGAGGTTGCCGGAGCATTTTTCCAGAGCATATTTACGGGTATTCCACAGATAGGTTCATCTTTGTTTAATCTTAGTATATCTGTGATAATTGCAGTGTATGTGCTTATGGATAAAAGACGCCTGCTTTCACAGACAGAAAGGCTTTTAGAAGCTGTATTTGGAAAGAAGGTATCTTCTAAGGTTACAGGTGTTACTAACCTTTTTGCACAGACTTATGCAAGTTTCCTTACAGGACAGTGCGTTGAGGCTTGTATACTTGCCGTGCTTATGTTTATTACACTTAGCATATGCAGAATGCCATATGCCGGACTTATAAGCATAATGGCGGCAGTGTTCCAGTTCGTTCCATACATAGGAACATTTTTAGCGTGTGTTGTTGGTGCATTTCTTGTGCTATTCACCAATCCGGTACTTACTATATGGTTTGTAATCGTATTTCAGATTGTTCAGTTTATCGAGGGACAGTTCATATATCCAAGGGTTGTAGGAAGCTCTGTAGGACTTCCGGCACTCTTTACATTAATGGCGGTGTTCTTAGGCGGCAAGTTCTTCGGCCTTCTCGGGATGATATTCTTTATTCCGCTCACATCGGTTATATACCAGCTACTTAGAGATATGGTAAACAACCGCTTATCGTCAGATAAGGCTGGCAACAACACAACACCAGAAACAGGGAATGCGGATACTTTGAAGGCAGATAGTGGTAGTGCAGAGTAGTTGTAACTCTGATTTTAAATCTTCATAAATAACGTTATAATTGATAAAAATGCGGTGGATTGTTCTGCTGTATGATTAATAACGGGGTAATAATTAACCTGCTGTAATATATGTATTATAATATACATTTATTACAGCAGGTTTTTAATAAAATCTGTTTATAATCTTTTAGATATAATCTTTTGCAATATCTTTAAGAATATTGGCAGAGTCTTTTAATTTTGTAAGCTCCTCATCATTCAATTCAATAGGAATTACCTTCTGTACGCCGGTTTCATCGACGACAGCAGGAATACTAAGGACAACATCATTAAGTCCGTATTCGCCTGTCATAAGGCTTGATACTGGAAGAATGGATTTCTCATTACGAACGATTGCCTCGCATATTCTTTTGACAGCCATTGCAATTCCGTAGTATGTGGCATGTTTTCTTTCAATAATTTCATAAGCACTGTTTCTGACATTTTCAAATATCTTCTTCATAGACTGCTCGTGGTTGAAGTGACCACGAAGCTCGCAGAAGTCATTAACCTTAAGACCGCCTATTCTTGCATTGCTCCAGGCAGCAAGCTCGCTGTCGCCGTGTTCACCAATAATAAAAGCGTGAACGCTTCGGCTGTCAACGTCAAGATGTTCACCAAGCAGATATTTGAAACGACCTGTATCAAGTACAGTTCCGGAACCAATTACCCTGTTAGATGGATAACCAGATTCTTTAAGTGCAATAAGTGTAAGAATATCTACAGGGTTAGATACAATAAGAAGAATTCCACCAAAATCACGTTTCTTGATTTCGCCAACAATTGATTTCATAATAGCCGCATTTTTCTTGATAAGGTCAAGTCTTGTTTCATCAGGCTTCTGGTTAGCGCCAGCAGTTATAACAATAATTGCGGCATCAGTAATATCATCATAATTACCAGCATATATCTGCATAGGTCTTGCAAATGATATGCCGTGGCTTATATCCATAGCTTCACCTTCGGCTCTTTTTGTATCTGCATCAATAAGAACCATTTCTGAGAACAGACCACTCTGCATAAGTGCAAATGCAGATGATGAACCAACAAAACCACAGCCAATTACAGCAACTTTTCTACTATTTACTTTCATAATTATACCTCATTTCTTATACAGCCGGATAATATAATGTCCAGTTAAGCTGGAATTATTGAACGGTATTCGTCTGTATATATTGTTATTTCTTTAACAAACATTATAGCACCACTTATAGTGTATGCAAGATTTATATTCAAAACATTTTTTTGTGCAAAATAATCATAAAATTATTATTAAAATTAACATATTCAGAAGATATGTTATTGACTAATTAGTGTAATATTAGTATTGTAATGAAATTGGTGGTAATTATATTTTGATATTCTGAGTTAATGTAAAATAAAGATTTAACATAAATGGGGGATTGCTATGAAGAATATAAAGAAGTTTGTAAAACGTAAAGGACATCACATAGCAGCAGTACTGGTAGTTGTATTGATATTAGTAACAGCCGGGGTATGTGTAAGCATACCTGTTATCAAGGTTACTAATAAAAGAAAGGCGAGCAAAGATGTTTTAGTGAGTAATACAATACAGGTAGCTGACAGCACTTATGGGATTCCTGGTAACAGTGCGGATGCAGATAATTCATATGTTGAATTAGCAGATGGTGACCCACAGTCGGATAATATGTCACAGGAATTAAGTGAGAATGGGATAGAGCTTAATATAACAACATTTTCTAATGATAATATGGCATATTCCAATGGCATTGATGTATCCAAATGGCAGGGAAAGATTGACTGGAATAAAGTCGCAGAAAGCGGAATTGATTACGCGATGATAAGAGTTGGATACCGTACAGATATATATGGAACTATATGCGAAGATGAATATGCGTCATACAATCTTGAGGGAGCACAGAAAGCGGGCATAGATATAGGTGTGTATTTCTTTTCGACAGCGGTTGACGAGGACGAAGCAATAGAGGAAGCATGCTGGGTCATAGATTATATATCAGCCTATGACATAACATACCCTGTTGTATACAATTGTGAAGATTATAATAATCCTTCAAGCAGAATGTATAATCTTAGTAATGAAGAAAGAACTAACAATGCACTTGCATTTATGGATACTGTGGACAGAGAAGGCTACGATGCCATGTTATATGCTGGCAAGGGTCAGATTGTTAATAATAAGGAATGGAATATACAGGATATAGAAGCCAGATATCCGATATGGGTGGCATCTTATAAAGATGGAACATATCCAGCAGTAGAACATCCTTCATACACAGGTGCGTGTGCTATGTGGCAGTATACTAATAATGCCAGAATAGATGGAATATCAGGATATGTTGACGTAAATGTTGCTTATTTTAATTACAATTCAAGCTTTAATTATAATTATGGCACACAGGCATCAGTGTCGGGACAGACACAGCAGAGCCTTAATACAGCTGAATTGGGAATTATCTTTAACAGTGTTAATGAGGAGGTAACTGCTAAAGAGCCGGTTAATCTAAGAAGTATCCCAGAAGTATCAGGTGATATTGTAGATGTGCTTGATAATGGAGATATAGCATTGCGAACAGGAATAGGTGATACCGGCTGGTCAAGGCTTATATATAATGGAAATGTTGTATATGCGGTTACGAGTTATCTTACAACAGATTATTAAATATCTATAATACCAGTGTAGAATTGTATGTGTGCAGTACGGAACAATCCGTAGGTATCATAAGCTGGAGGCTTTTCACCCAAGCATTATATATACAATATTTAAGAACGGAGATTTAATTAATGACAAAAAGAAAAATAACTAACAAAATACAAAGGTTAATATCACTTGCACTTGTTGTAGTTATGGTGTTTGCTTTTGTAGGCTGTGGAACTGCAACAGAAGATGTTAATGTAGATAATTCTGGTTATAATGCCGGTGCAGGTGCTTCAGCTGACAATCCATATACGTTTATAGATGATTATGGAAGAACAGTTACAGTAACTTCTTATAAAAGAACAGCAACACTTATAGGAAGTTTTGCAGATGTATGGATGTCTGCTGGTGGAAGTGTAGTGGCAACAGCTAATGATACATGGACTAATTTTGATTTAGGGCTTTCAAGTGATGTTGTCAATATTGGAAGTATACTAAATCCTAATGTGGAACTTCTTATAGCTTCAAGACCAGATTTTGTTATTGCAAGCTGTAATACAGATTCTAATATAGCACTTATGCAGACACTTGAAAATGCAGGAATAACAGTAGCATATTTTGATGTATCTAATTTTGAGCAGTATCTTAATATGCTTGACAAATGTACTATGATAACAGGCAGGAGAGATCTGTATAAGACTAATGGAACAGATGTTAAAGAGCAGATAGATACTATAAAATCAAGAGTTGATGGCAGCAATCCAAAGATATTATTTATAAGAACTTCGTCAAGCAGTGTCAAGGCAAAGCAGAGCGAAGGCTCAGTAGGCGGTGAGATATTAAAGGATTTGGGCTGTGTTAATATAGCAGACTCAGATACATCACTGCTTGATGATTTAAGCCTTGAGGCAATTGTAGTAGCCGACCCTGATTACATATTTGTTACAACACAGGGCAACGATACAGATGCGGCTATCCGTAATATAGATAAGCTTCTTACATCTAATCCGGCGTGGTCGTCATTAACTGCTGTAAAGCAGGGACGTTACTATGTTCTTGATAAGAAGCTTTATAACTTAAAACCTAATGCGAAGTGGGGTGAAGCCTACAAGCAGTTAGCGGATATATTGTACATTGATAGGTAAAATATTCAGGAGGAATTACTATGGGTTATTTTCCGTTTTTTATTGACATTAAAGGAAAGAAAGGTCTTGTTATCGGAGGAGGCAGAATAGCAGAGCATAAAATAAGCAAGCTTCTTGCATATGAGCCGGAACTTACAGTTGTTGCAAGAAAGGTAAGCGATAGCATAAAGAGCATTGAAGGCATTAATATTATTGAAAGAGAATTTGTTAATTCAGATCTGGACGGATGTTCATTCTGTATAGCTGCTACAGATGATGCAAAATTTAACGCATATGTTGCAGGCGTATGCCGCAAATACCACATTTTTATAAATGCGGTAGACGATAAGGATAATTGTGATTTTCTGTTTCCGTCTGTATACAAAGCAGGAGATTTATCTATAGGAATATCTACCCAGGGAGCAAGTCCTTATGTTGCGGCAGATATTAAGAATAGAATAGCACAGGAGCTTCCTGCGGATATTGAAGATATACTTATGTATCTTGGTTCAATTAGGGATAGTATTAAAGAGAATGTAGATGATGCCTCTATGAGAGCTGATATATTCAAGGAAGCTGCAAGAAAATGTATGGTGCTTGGCAGAGAGCTTGACAAGGACGAATTACAGGATGTTATTAATAAAGTAAGTGAGAGGATTACTGGTAAAGATAATACAAATGCTGAAACAAAGGCAGATGGGAAATATTCTTACAGCAAGGGCAAGGTTGTAATTGCTGGTGCAGGCTGTGGAACTTATGATCTTATAACTGTAAGGGCGTTAAATGCCATAAAGAAGGCACAGGTGCTTGTATATGATGACCTGATTGATAACCGCCTTATGGAATTCTGTGTTGAAAGCTGTGAAAAGATATATGTTGGCAAGAGAAATGGAAGACACAGTATGGCACAGGAAGAAATTAACGAACTCCTTTTAAAGAAAGCCAATGAAGGAAAGCTTGTTGTCAGATTAAAGGGTGGTGACCCATATGTATTCGGACGTGGTGGAGAAGAAATGCTCTATCTTAAGTCAAATGGCATAGAAACAGAAGAAATACCAGGAGTAACATCAGCAATAGCAGTTCCTGCAATGGCAGGCATACCAGTTACACATAGGGATGTAAGCAGAAGCTTTAGTGTTGTCACAGGACATACCAAAGATATGGACTCACTTTATGAAGAAATAAGAAATTCGGCTTCTATGAATGGAACTTGTGTATACCTTATGGGACTTACACATCTTGCACAGATAACTGAGGCACTCGTAAGCGGAGGTAAGCCTAAGAACACTCCAGCGGCAGTTATTACAGGTGGATTTGATGATACATACAGAATAGTCAAAGGTACACTTGCTGATATTGAATTAAAGGTAAGAGAAGCAGGCATAACATCACCGGCAGTCATAGTGACAGGAGAGGCTGTAAACATCAATTTAAAATAATTTTAAAATAAACACATAAACATATTGACTTTATAGGAAATAAGGTTTATTATATCAATAATTTCCAAGGGTTGCCAGACAGCAGCAAAGGTGTCTGGCAATATTTTTTAAGTAATAAACATACTAACACACTATGTATGTATGAATGGTGGGTATATAATAAATTTAAAGCCCATAAGAAAGGAGCAGACCTATGAAATATCTTGAACATAACGGACATTCTAATAAAAAAAGGTATAAATTATGTATGCTTCTTATTATGTGTATTACGATGACATATATAGCGGCAGGCTGTGGCAGTAAGAGAGATGGACTTACAATAACTAATGTTTCTTATGACCCTACAAGAGAGTTCTATGAGGAATATAACAAAGTCTTTGCCGATTACTATATGGCTGAATACGGAAAGCAGATAAAGGTTATACAATCTCACGGAGGTTCAGGAAGTCAGGCACGCTCAGTAGTTGAAGGCTGTAATGCAGATGTTGTTACACTTGCACTTGAACACGATATATCCCTTATAGAGAATACAGGTCTTATTGATGCAGGCTGGAAGGACGAATATGATAAAGACTCATCTCCGTATACTTCAACGATTGTATTTCTTGTAAGAAAGGGCAATCCGCTTAATATATCAGACTGGGATGATTTAATTAAAGATGGTGTTGAGGTTATAACACCAGATCCTAAGAGCAGTGGTGGAGCGTGCTGGAATTTCCTTGCGGCATTAAGCTATGCAAGAGATAAGAATAACAGTGAAGATAAGCAGAAGGAATTCTTAGGAAAGCTGTATGCTAATGTATCAGTGCTGGATTCCGGAGCAAGGGGCTCAACAACAACATTTGTTGAGAATAAAAAAGGCGATGTGCTTATTGCATGGGAGAATGAGGCACTTACATCATTAGCTTCATATCCTGATGAATATGAGATTGTCACACCATCTGTAAGTATTCTCGCACAGCCAAGTGTGGCAGTTGTAGATGATAATGTTAAAGTCAACAAGACAGAGGAGCTTGCAAGCGAATATTTATCATTCCTGTATTCAAAGCAGGCACAAAGAATAGCCGCAGATTATGGATACAGACCAACAGATGAAGAGGTATTGAATGAATATAGTGGTAAATTCAATCTTACAATAAAGCTTGATACAATAGCTGATTACGGCGGCTGGACTCAGGCATACAAGATATATTTTGATGATGGAGGCTGGTTTGATGAAATCTATAACAACTGATAGAACAATTGATAATAATAAACAGCCAGACTATGATACAGCGTTTGATGAAATAAAGAATAGCAGAAAATTCGGTAAAGATAAAAAAGTACGTGTTATACCGGGATTTCATTTAACACTTGGAATTACAGTTACTATGTTATCACTTATAGTATTAATTCCACTTGCTTCGGTTATGGTATATTCACTTAAGCTTCCACCAGCCGAATTTATAAGGCTGGTTACTAAGCAGAATGTCGTCAATGCTTTTGTTACAAGCATTGGATGTTCATTCATAGCGGCAGTAATCAACTGCGTGTTTGGAACAATAATTGCATGGACGTTTGTTAAATACGATTTTGCTGGAAAAAGAGTGCTTGACGGACTTATAGAACTTCCATTTGCACTTCCAACAGCGGTAGCTGGTATTACATTATCGAAAATGTATTCTGAAACCGGAATACTTGGCAAACCGCTTGCTTCAATAGGTATAAAGGTATCTTACACACATCTTGGACTTATTACAGCACTTGTGTTTGTAGGAATTCCATTTGTTGTAAGAGCGGTAATGCCTGTTCTTGAAAAGATGGATTCTCAATATGAGGAAGCGGCATATATGTTAGGTGCAAGCCCATCAAAGACATTTTTTAAAGTAATCCTTCCAGAAATCAGCCCGGCACTTCTTACAGGCTTCGGACTTGCATTTGCAAGGGGAATAGGAGAATATGGAAGCGTTATATACATATCAGGCAACAGTGCCAAAGAACATACACAGGTTGTATCCTATGTAATAATGCAGAAGCTTAATTATATTGATTATGCTTCGGCGACAGCGATTGCACTTGTTATGCTTATAATATCTTTTCTGATACTTCTTATCATTAATATAATACAGATGAGGCAGGCAAAGCGTACAATGTAGAGAAAATGGAGGTTAAATATGAGCGAGAATGATAAGCTTGAAAAAAGAAAAAGAAGAACAAGAAGCATATGTATTCTTATCACTGTTTTGTTTATAACAGTTATGCTGATTATGCCTCTATTATCAATAATAGCAAGTTCATTAAAAGAGGGCTTTAGTTTTTACATTAAATCAATAACAACTCCATATGTATTGAGTGCGTTGAAGGTAACAATTATTGCTACTGTTGCTGCAGTTGTTATTAATACATTATTTGGAATTATAGCGGCATGGTTACTTACAAGATTTGATTTTAAAGGCAAGCAGGTGCTTGCAACACTTATTGATATACCATTTTCTATATCACCGGTTATTGTAGGTCTTGCGTTTCTTATGACATTTGGACGACTTGGTTTTTTCTATCCTGTTATAAGATGGTTTAATGAGTTTACAGGAAGCAATATAAGAATAGCCTTTGCGATACCGGGAGTTGTGCTTGCTACAATATTTGTTACATTTCCATATGTATCAAGAGAGATAATACCAGTGCTTAACTCACTCGGAAAGGACGAGGAGGAAGCGGCGGCTTTAATGGGTGCTAATGGTTTTACAATATTTTTTAAGATAACTCTTCCTAATATAAAATGGTCGTTGATATACGGAATAATTCTATGTACATCAAGAGCATTAGGAGAGTTCGGTGCGGTTAATGCATTATCAAAGACAAGAGGAGAGACATTCACGCTTCCACTTGAGATAGATGCACTGTATATGTCGGGTACAGATACATCAATAACATCGGCATTTGCAGTATCATCAATATTAGTAATTATAGCGATTATAGTTCTTGTATTAAGGAATATATTTGAACACAGACAAAGTGATTATAAGAAAGGAGGGCAAAAGTAATGTACGTTGAGATGAAGAATATTTTTAAGCAGTATGGAAACTTTCGTGCATCTGATAATGTGAATTTCGGAATAGAAAAGGGAAAGCTTGTTGCATTGCTTGGTCCTTCGGGAAGCGGTAAGACAACAATATTAAGAATGATTGCAGGTCTTGAAACACCAAGCTTTGGAGATATATATATTGATGGAAAGAGAGTTAATGATGTACCAGCTAATCAAAGAGAGATTGGTTTCGTATTTCAGAACTATGCTCTTTTTCGACATATGACAGTTTATGATAATATAGCATTTGGACTTAAGCTTAAGAAAGTTCCAAAAGATGAGATTAAGAAAAGAGTTACAGAGCTTCTTGATATAACAGGGCTTGCAGGTCTTGAGAAAAGGTATCCTAACCAGTTATCAGGTGGACAAAGACAGAGAGTAGCTTTTGCAAGAGCGTTAGCACCTAATCCATCAGTGCTTCTGTTAGATGAACCATTTGCGGCGATTGATGCAAAGGTAAGGACAGAACTTAGAACGTGGCTTCGAAGTATGGTTACCAGGCTTGGAATAACAAGCATATTCGTCACACACGATCAGGACGAAGCTGTTGAAGTAGCTGACGAGATTATAATTACTAACCACGGAAAGATAGAGCAGATGGGAAGTCCGATAGAGATATACAAATCTCCAGCAACACCATTTGTTGTTGAATTCATTGGAAAAGCTTCAGAGGTTAATGATTATTCAAAATTAAAAGGTTTTGATGAGATACAGGGAGCTAAAAGAGCAATAATAAGACCTGAATTTGTGAAGCTTTCTAAGTATGGAAAGCTCCAGCAGTACAACAGTGCTGCTGAGGAAGGTTATGTTGAGGATATTCTTTTCAGAGGCAATCATCTTGATGTAACTGTTAATATTGGAGGAACAATGATAACAGGAGAGTGGTCACTTGAGAAAGAGCCGCTACAGGTTGGGGAAAAGGTTCACGTTCTTATATATAGAATATACGCAGTTGATGATGAAAAGACATATCTTTGCGAGAACAAGGGTATGAGGGATGATGACGTATTCTATATTTAACCAGATTAAAGTTATGTTTCTGCCAGGTTAAATGCTTTGTGTGTATACGCACAGCTTCAGATTAGTATATATCTGATAAAGACCTGTGGACAAGTTTTACAGTGAGAAAGGAAAGTTTATGCAGATTAATGGTTTAAACAGATTAACAACAGATGTGCTTATTATAGGTGGTGGAACAGCAGGCTGTTATGCGGCACTTACAATAAGGGAAAAGTCAGATGCTTCAATTATAATTGCAGAAAAGGCGAATATAAAGAGAAGCGGCTGTCTTGCGGCTGGTGTTAATGCGATAAATGCTTACATAGTTGAAGGCAGAAAGCCAGAGGATTATGTTGAATATGCAAAGAAAGACGCTGACGATATTGTGAGGGAAGATTTACTTCTTACAATGTCAGAAAGACTTAACGAAGTAACAGCCAAGATGGAAAAGCTTGGACTTGTAATTCTTAAAGATGAGAATGGCAGATATGTTGCAAGAGGCAACCGTAATATTAAGATTAACGGTGAGAATATTAAGCCAATACTTGCAGATGCAGTAAATAGTCTTGAAAATGTAATTGTAATTAACAGACTTAATATAACTGATTACATAGTAAAGGATAATACAATTCTTGGTGCTGTTGGTTTTAATATTGATACTGGTGAAGCTTATGAGATAAGAGCTAAGAAGGTATTATGTGCGACTGGTGGAGCGGCTGGATTGTACAAGCCTAACAATCCAGGATTTTCAAGACATAAAATGTGGTATCCTCCATTTAATACAGGTGCTGGTTTTGCTATGGGTATTAATGCAGGTGCAGAGATGACAACGTTTGAAATGCGTTTTATAGCTTTAAGATGTAAAGATACAATAGCTCCTACAGGAACAATAGCACAGGGAGTTGGTGCAAAGCAGGTGAATTCTTTAGGTGAGGTATACGAGAACCGGTATGGACTTACAACTTCACAGAGAGTATACGGAACTGTAAGGGAGAACATTGAGGGCAGAGGTCCTTGTTACTTAAGAACAGAAGGAATAAGCAGTGAGCAGGATGAGTCATTAAAGAAAGCATACCTTAATATGGCACCAAGCCAGACACTTAAATGGATAGAGTCTGGAAAGAACCCAAGTGAGCAGAATGTTGAGATAGAAGGAACAGAGCCTTATATTGTAGGCGGACATACGGCGAGTGGTTACTGGGTTGATACTAATAGAAGGACAACAATCAATGGTCTTTATGCGGCAGGAGATGTTGCAGGAGGCTGTCCTCAGAAGTATGTGACAGGTGCTATGGCAGAAGGTGAAATTGCGGCAGAAGATATTGTTAAGGAATTGAATAGATCGGACATCACAGAGAATGCATTTTCACAGAGTACAGCTGATGAATATGCAGACAAGCTTACTGATGAAAGAATAAAAGAATATAACGAATATCTTAGGCGTGAGGATAAAGATACCATTTTCTCGACAGAAGAACTTGAGGAAGCTATGCAGAAGGTTATGGATACATATGCTGGTGGTATAGGAAGTCATTACCAGTTCAATGAAAAGCAGCTTAAGCTTGCCAAAGAAAAGATTGAACAGATAGAAACTCTTTCAGAAAAAGCTAACGCTAAAGATTATCATGAGCTTATGTTTGTATATGAATTAAAGGAAAGACTTACAGTCTGTCAGGTGCTTATAGAACATTTGAAAGCAAGAAAAGAAACAAGATGGCACAGCTTTGCGGAGAACCTTGATTACCCAGAGAAGTCAGATGAATGGCTTAAGTATGTTAATACAAGAAAGGTAGACGGAAGGATAGAAGTGAAATATAGAAATCTTGTGGGAAGAGGTGAGACATATGAGCATAGTAATTAATAAGGAGAAATGTGCTGGCTGCGGACAATGCAGTATCGTCTGTCCGGGAAGTCTTATTAAGATGGGAGAAGATAAGAAAGCATATATGAAGTATCCTAAGGACTGCTGGGGATGTTCATCTTGTATCAAGGAATGTAAGTTTGAAGCTATCGCACTTTATCTTGGAGCAGATATGGGAGGTATGGGAAGTAAGATGAGCGTTATTTCCAAAGGCGACTTCCTTAACTGGAATATAGATAAGACAGACGGAAGCAGGGAAACGATAGTAATTAATAAGAAGGAATCTAATAAATACTAGAAAGGACGGATAAAAGAATGGCAGAGTTATCACATCTTGATCAGCTTGAAGCTGAGGCAATATATATAATAAGAGAGGTGGCGGCTGAGTGTGAAAAGCCGGTTATGCTTTACTCAATAGGAAAGGATAGTTCAGTAATGCTTCATCTTGCAATGAAAGCATTCTATCCGGAGAAGCCACCATTTCCATTTCTTCATGTTAACACAACATGGAAGTTCAAGGAAATGATTAAGTTCAGAGATGAAACAGCTAAGAAGCTTGGCATTGAAATGTTAGAATATATCAATGAAGATGGTGTTAAGAAAGGAATTAATCCTTTTGACTATGGTTCAGTGTATACAGATATTATGAAGACACAGGCATTAAAGCAGGCACTTAATAAATATGGTTTCACAGCAGCTTTTGGTGGTGGACGTAGAGATGAAGAAAAGTCGAGAGCCAAAGAAAGAATATTCTCTTTCCGTAATGAAAACCACGCATGGGATCCTAAGAACCAGAGACCAGAAATGTGGAAGTTATACAATTCACGTATTAACAAGGGTGAAAGCATAAGAGTATTCCCAATCTCTAACTGGACAGAGACTGATATATGGCAGTACATAAAGAGAGAAAATATAGATATCGTACCTCTTTACTTTGCGGATAAAAGACCAGTTGTTGAAAGAGACGGAATGTTAATTATGGTTGATGATGATCGTTTCAAGTTAAGAGAAGGCGAAAAGATTGAATACAAGAATGTAAGATTCAGAACACTTGGCTGCTATCCTCTTACTGGTGGTGTTGAGTCTAATGCAACAACACTTGATGAAATTATTGATGAAACTCTTAGTGCAGTATCTTCTGAGAGAACAACAAGAGTAATTGATAATGAAGCAGCAGGTAGTATGGAAAGAAGAAAGAGAGAGGGGTATTTCTAAGATGATAGGATTATTAAAATTTATTACATGCGGAAGCGTGGATGATGGAAAGTCTACATTAATAGGACATATATTATATGATTCAAAGCTTTTATATGCCGATCAGGAAAAGGCTTTAGAGCTTGACAGTAAAGTAGGAAGCCGAGGTGGTGCTATTGATTACTCGCTTCTTCTTGACGGACTTATGGCAGAACGTGAACAGGGTATCACAATCGATGTTGCTTACAGATATTTTACAACAGATAAGAGAAGCTTTATCGTAGCTGATACACCAGGTCACGAAGAATATACAAGAAATATGGCGGTTGGTGCTTCATTTGCTGACCTTGCAATAATTCTTATTGATGCTAAGCAGGGTGTTCTTGTGCAGACTAAAAGACACGCAAGAATATGTGCCCTTATGGGAATTAAATATTTCGTATTTGCAGTAAATAAGATGGATTTAGTTGGTTACTCAGAAGAAAGATTTAACGAGATAACTAAGCAGATTGATGAATTATCTAAAGAACTTGGACTTGCAAGTGTAAAGATTATCCCTGTATCAGCAACAGAGGGTGACAATATTACAGTTAAATCTGATAATACACCTTGGTATCCAGGCGAAGCACTTCTTACTTACCTTGAAAATGTGGATGTAAGCGAAAAGAAGAAGGAAGAAGGTTTTTATATGCCAGTTCAGAGAGTATGCCGTCCAGACCATACTTTCAGAGGATTTCAGGGGCAGATTGAATCAGGCGTTGTATCAGTTGGTGATGATATAATCACACTTCCTAGTGGTGAGTCAGCTAAGGTTAAGAGTATTCTTGTTGGTGATAAGGATAGTCAGTCAGCACAGGAAGGACAGCCAGTTACAATCCAGCTTGATAAAGAAGTTGACGTATCAAGAGGATGTGTACTTTCAAGCGGAACAACACTTCCAGTAAGCAAGTCACTTACAGCAACAATACTCTGGATGGACGATGCAGAACTTACAGTTGGTAAGGATTACATTGTTAAGATTGGCACTAAGCAGGTTCTTGGTGTATTAAAGAACATTCAGTACAAGATAGACGTCAATACAGGAAATTTCCTTCCAGCTAATGGACTTAGCAAGAATGAGATAGCAGTGTGCGATATTGGACTTCAGGAAGCAGTTGTTATTGATGAATTTGCAAAACATAAGACGCTTGGCGAACTTATTCTTATAGATAGAATAAGCAATATGACATCTGCCTGCGGTGTTGTCACAGATTCGAGTGCATATGATAACAAAGAAGTAAAATGTGCATTTGTAAATGGAAGCCTTAAAGGAAATGCAGATATATTTGAAGAATATTATTATAACCTTGAAAGTGCCACAGTTACAAAGGTAAGCCCATCAGGCAAGACATACAAGGTCGGAGATGTAATTAACGTAAGCGGTGAGACATACAGCTATCCAGATAACTTTGATGTAATCGTTCTTCGTGATAAAGTAGCAGTTACAGTAAGAGATAAGAAGATAGAAGCAATCACAAAGCTAGAAGAATATACATACACAGGAACACCAGTAATCAACAGCCGTGGCTTTGAAATCAGGCTCAATGGTGAGGATGACTACAACAACCTTATAAATGACTTAAATGCCATCGAAACGGCTAACAAACCACTCAATGATGAATTCTTCAACAAGTGGACAAAATTCGATACTTACAGAAAAATCATCTTCAAGGATGAAGTATGGGAATATGTAATATAATGAGCCGTGCCTGACTTAACAGCAAAGTGATGCTTGTGCTTGCACAAAGCAGCACTTTGAAGCTAAGTCAGATAGGGCGAAGCCCGACAGTTCCAGAAGCCAGAGGCTTCTGGAACTTGCACGGCGTAAGCATCTTCTCCCTCACCAGCCTATGAACAGTGCGTTAGCACGCCTTCATAGGCACAAATATTAAATACAAACATATATACTAACAATATCCTCTCGTCCAGAGAGAAAAAACTACCATATATGCCCCACAGTAAGTCATTATCAGACAATCATTGCAATTATTACAATATTCTCCACCCCACATTATTGCGAACCAACCTAAGATTATGTATAATATTATCTATTATGATATGCGTGCAGAAAGTAATTTTGCTACTCACATCATTATATTATTAATGTACGAAAGCAGGCGGATAATTATGGAGTTTGTTATATGTGATGATGATAGATTGTACGCATCCCAGTTTATTGAACAGCTTAAAGTGTTGGAAAGCCAATACGATGAGCTGTTCAATTGCGTTTATTATGACCATTATGAGAACTTTATGGAGAGCCTTAGAAATAAGGAATGTGATAAAGCCGATATATATTTTTTAGACATAGAATTTGGCGAAGTGTATGGTATGGACGTGGCAAAGATTATAACAAGAATGAACAGGAATGCCGGTATTGTGTACATTACGAATTATGAAGAATATGCAATCAAGGCATTTGTGTGCAGACCATTAGGATTTATAAGAAAAAAGCACGATGCAGAGGATATAAAAGTTACAATGGATAAGATAATATCATATATGAATGATAAAAATGTGTTGTATACCTTTAAGAATAACAGGAATACGCTTGTGTTAAATCTTTCGACAGTATTATACATAGAAATGTCCAATCATGATATGAACATATATATGACAGATGACTGCCGGGTTGTAAGGGATAAGATTTCAAGAGTAGAGAAGGAATTGGCGGCTAAAGGCTTCGTTAAGATTAACAGGTCAAGTCTTGTTAATATGGAGCATATTGTAAATATTAAAGATGATGAGGTAATAATTGATAATGGTACAAAGCTGTATATAACTGGCAATAAGCAGGAAATGATTATACGTGACTGGCAGGCGTATATTATGGGATATAGTGAGCAGTAAGAGTAAGTGATAGAAAAAGCTGAAAGAATATGCAGATATAGTAAGCGTTACGGGTACATACAGTTTAGCGAATGCTGGATAGAATATACATAGTAAATGATAAAAAAGATTGGAGAAAATATGGATAAAGTTTCGTTTATAGTTGAAACACTTGCAAATATTAATCAGAGCATTTTGCTTATATATTTTTTATGCGGTACATTGAACGTTAATAAAAAGATTAATTCCAAGATTGCAGTAATATCAGGTGTTTCGATAATATTTGCATATCTGGAAATCCAGTATATGGTTGTTCCGTTTGAGGGACTTGGTGTTGGCATATTGTGGGCAATGCTTGTCATATATGCGTGCCTTTTTATGGATGGCAATATATTTCAGAAAATGTATGCTTCAATGTTTATTATAGCAACTATAATATTTGTTACGGTACTTTTGGGCAGTATAATGGGAGCATTGTATAATGTGCATTTTATAGAATTCACAGGAACAGCTTCTATGGAAAAGTGCCTGCTGGTTATTCTTATACAGATAACAATATGGATTGTTGCGGTAATACTTGTAAGAATATTAAGAAGATACAGCTATGGAGTGAATATTAAGGACACGGTAATAATTATGGCGGCTATGATAATGTCAGTTATTATCACCAATGAAGTGCAGATGATGTCAACAGATAGTGATGCTGAGAAAATGATAGTGCGCTCAATTATAATAATGATATGTGTAACAATAATGTTTATCCTGTGTGTGGCATTGTATGAGATTATACAACGCAGTACATACGCTCTTATGGAGCAGACAATAATGGAACAGGCATATAAAAGCAGATTAGAAAATGTCGAGGATATAGAAACGAATGTCGAGCGTATATCAAGAATAAAACACGAACTTAATAAGACACTGATTGCTGCTAATCTTATGCTTAAGGATGGACGTACTGAGGAGGCAAGAGAATTCTTAAGCCAGTTTGATGGAGATCTGGATAAAATAATTGTTGAGAAAATGTATACTAATAATATAATTATCAACGAGTTCCTTACAAAGAAATCTAAAGATTGCAGACAGAAAAACATAGATTTTGTGGCTGTTGTCAACGGAGAGTTAAAGCTCATTAAAAATGTAGATATATTCTGTGTGCTTTCTAATCTGCTTGATAATGCAATTGAGGCTCAGACATTTGTTGATAATAAGAGAGTTGAGGTATTTATAGATGAGAATGAGGATGTATGTTCCTTAAAAATATATAACAGCATATCAGATGATATGGTAAAAGCCTTCAAAGAAGATACTTTATTTAAGACACACAAAAAGGATAAATTAATGCATGGATATGGTCTTAAAAATGTAAATGATGTTGTAAAGAAATATAATGGCAGAATTAATTATTCAATAATAGGTACTTGTGTTCTTTGCTGTAGTGTAATTCTTTACAGGGAAAAATAAATTCACGACATATAAGATATAATTCACGACACGCTTATTGAAATGATGGAAATAAATGTTAATATTAAATCAGCTTTTGTGCTAACTCGAATAAGGGATGAGAGTTGAGGATAGAATGAGAGCTGATTTATCAGCATCAGATATATTAATACTTGTAACGTCAGACGTCAGGTAGGAAAGGAGTTGGAAGATATGAAGAAGAGCAATGTATTATTAAATTGTGTTGCTAAGGCGGCACAGCATTCTGCTAAGAAGGCTGTAAACAGTGCTTCAATATGGAGCTGCTATCAGCCAAAAGAACCACAGACAGCAGATAAGTTAAAGAAAAACAGATAATACCAATGTATTACTGAGAGGTAAGGGGATAGGGATAATGCTAGGAAGAATAGCAGATAGTATTGCAGTTCTTTTTTTGAAGAAGAACATAATTAATGAAGATGAGCTCCCTGTATACCAATATGGTATGCAGGTGCTTATCTGCAATATAGCAGGAATGTTGACAGTCCTTATTGTTGGCATATTAATATCAAGACTGGTTGAAAGCATAATATTTATTACAATCTATGCTACATTAAGAATATATACAGGAGGGTATCATGCAAGAACTCCATTAGTATGTAATATAGTATTTCTTGGGACATATTTAGTTACAGTTATGCTTGAAGCTTTAAAAGTCAATAATTCGGTTGTATGGATAATGTATTTATTATCCTGCCTTATAATATTAAGATTTTCACCAATAGAGAATGTTAATAAAGAATTAGATGAGAAAGACAAAGAAATATATCGTAATAAAAGTTTGATAATTAGTACATTATTATTGATGATATTATTAGCGGGTGACATTACAGACAGATATAGTAATGGTGCAGTTAATAATATTATGATGAATATGTATAGTGATATAAGCCTTTATATGAAGCTTGTTATAATAAGCATAGCAGTGCTTATGTTATATGCACTTTTTAAAGACAAATAATTGATATAATAATATCTATTATAATTCCCATAGGTTATATGCTTAAAAGAGTACAAACCTATGGGATTTTTGCGTGTATAATAGATATGTGAAATTTAAGCAGAAAAGTAGTATAATGACATTTATGATGGAAATTTCAACAGGCAACTTCCATTTAGAATTTGGTATTGGTACGATACTTGCAATCATTAGTGTTGACAGGGTTATTGCTTTGTTTAATAATTTGTTTATGGAGAAGATGAACAAAGCAGTATTTGATTATTTCAAACAATAATATAAAATAAGGGTCATAATATTATGTATCTGTATTACAATTGGGAATGGAGTTATAATGAGAAAAAAGATAGTTGTGTCAGCAATAACAATCTTGGCTATATTAAATTCATTAGTTATAGTATTAATAAAATGTAATGAGCCACAGAATTCGCCTGTGATACCACAGATTATACTTGTGTATGCGGAAAATCAGGTTGAAGATTATCCTACTACAAAAGGTGCTTACGAATTTGCACGTCTTGTAAGTGAGAAGACTAATGGAAGAATTAAGATAGTTGTTAAATGTAATGGTGAACTGGGTGATGAAAAGTCGATTATCGAACAGCTTAAATTCGGTGGAATAGATTTTTCAAGAGTTTCTATATCTTCAATATCTGATGATATTCCAGAATTAAAAGTTATCCAGATGCCGTTTTTATATTCAGATGCACAGGAGATGTGGGATGTATTAAATGGCGATGATGGAAAGCAGTTTATAGATGCAGTTGGGAAAAGCAATCTTGGGGTAAGGACTTTATCCTGGTATGATGCAGGTGCAAGAAGCTTTTATTCGGTTAAACCTGTTACGACAATACAAGATTTGTATGGTTTAAATTTAAGAGTACAGGAGTCAGAGCTTATGTCTGAAACGGTAGAATTACTTGGAGCCAATCCTGTGAAGATGATATATTCAGAAGTCTATAAGGGGCTTAAGACAAGAAAAATAGACGGAGCAGAAAATAGTCTTGTATCATATATATATTCAAAGCACTATGAACAGGCGAAATACTGCATACTTGATGAGCATACAAGAATTCCAGAAGTACAGCTTGTATCAGAGTATACATGGAATAAATTAACAGAAGAAGACAGGGCAGTAATATCGGAATGTGCCAAAGAGTCAGCCATATATGAAAGGTATATATGGAAGGACACAGAAGAAGAGGCTGTAAGGACAATTGAAGATAAAGATATAACAGTAATTGAAGTCAGTGAGGAAGAAAGACGAGACTTAAGAGAAAAGTTACAGCCAATATATGACAGATATTGTTTAGATTATATGGATATAATTGAGAAAATTGAAAAAAATCAGGAGTAAATATGTCTTTAAAAAGAAAAATCCAGTATGTATACACGATAAGCAGTGCAGTTGTTGCATTTGCACTTGTGCTTGGAATATTACTTTCCATAAAAGGAATGAGTATGCTGACAGATACATTGGACAATAATGATAAAGCTTTAAAATTATATAAGGCTGTAACTAAGGAACGTAATGCTTTAAAATTATATTTTGAAGATGAGCAGGCAGAATTACCTGAACAGATTGATGAAGTAAGAAATAATACTAAAGATATTCTTGGACAGATTCCAGCTGACTATAGTTATATGAATGAGGAACAATATATTATTATCCAGTCAATACATAATATATACGATAGTTATGACAATATATATAATAGTATTGTTAATTCCAATCTAAATGACAAAGATTATAGAAGTGCGATAGACAACTGTTATAAGGTCCAGAATTATCTGGAAGATTATGCCAAAAGGTATGAAAGCATAACAGTATCTTTAGGAAATGAGCAGTATAACAGCCAGAAAAAGCTATTTTATATAATACCAGTTATATGTATTATTATTGCATTTGTAGTAATAATATTATCTATATGGATAAGGCTTTTTATGAATAGAAGCATTGTAAAACCGATATTAAAGCTTTCAGATGAGGCAAGAAGAATAAGTGTGAATGACTATTCCGGCGATGATATAATAATAGAAGGTGATGATGAAATTTCGCTTCTTATTAAAGAATTTACGCATATGAAACATTCAACAAAGAATTATATTGTTACGCTTAAGGAAAAGCATAAGGTTGAACAACAGCTTGAGCATATGCGGTTTGAAATGCTTAAGAATCAGATTAACCCACATTTTCTTTTTAATACATTAAATCTTATTGCAGGGACAGCAGAGATTGAAGATGCCGTAACGACAGAGAAGATGATAAACACATTAAGCCGTCTTTTCAGATATAATCTTAAAACGCAGACTTCCATAATGCCATTGGAACAGGAAGTAAAGATAATGGACGATTATATGTATTTACAGCAGATGAGATTTGGACAGCGCATAAAGTATATGTGTGATGTTGATAACAGCAGTCTTGATGAGCTTGTGCCAGCATTTGTGTTACAGCCGCTTATTGAAAATGCAATTATACACGGATTATCATCTTTATCAGAAGGTGGTCTTATATATGTAAGAGGTTTTAAGAAAGATGATAAAATGTGGTTATCAATTGCAGATACAGGTGTTGGAATTGAAAAAGATAAACTCGACAGCATAAGAAAATATCTTGATAATATATTTGCACTGCCTGATACTGAAACAGCTGCATCTTCTGAGAATGATAGTAATTATGCTGACAGTGAAATAAATAGAAAAACTGTAGGAGTTGGCATTGGAAATATTGCATACAGAGTAAAAGGTATGTACAATAACAGTGGTATGAAGATTTATAGCAGAAAAAATCACGGAACGGTTATACAGATATATTTTGGCAATAATAGTAAATAATGTTGGTGCAGGTGAAAGACTTATGTACAGAGTATTATTAGTTGATGATGAGCAGATTGAGCGTATGGCACTGGCTAAGAAAATAGACAGGTATTACGGAGATAAAGTGAATATATATCAGGCTGTGAATGGAAGAGAAGCGGTTGCTATGTGCAGTGAGCAGAAGAATGATATTATTATTATGGACATATCTATGCCTGAAATGAATGGCGTAATGGCAGCTAAATATATAAGACAGATGGATGATAAATGTTCAATTGTATTTTTAAGTGCGTATGATGACTTTGAATATGCAAGAAATGCAATTAAAGTAAAGGCTTTAGATTATCTGTTAAAGCCTTGTGATATTAATGATCTGCTGGCAGTTATGGATATGGCAATACAAAAGCTTGATAAAGAAAATGCTGTTAAGGAAAATACTGCTACAGATGGTAAAGGCAATATTTTTAAAGAAAATGCACGGTCTGGGAAAGAGAATGTTAAAGATACAGACATATATGCAGACAATAATAATATCAGAGATAACAGACACAAAAGAATGATAGATAATTTAAGAAATTCTGATGAGCAGACAACAGTTAAATACTTAAAGGAATATGTAGAAAATAATTATATATATGATATAACAATGCAGGAAGCCGCAGAAGAGATGGGATATTCTGATGCGTATTTCAGCAAGCTGTTTAAACAATATTTCAATCAGAATTTTACAGCATATCTTACAGAATATAGAATAAAGAAAGCAAAGGAACTGCTGGGTAATACCAATAACAGCATTAAGGATATAAGCAGAATGGTAGGGTATACTGACTCTAATTATTTTGCCAAAATATTCAAACGTATAGTTGGTGAAATTCCTTCAAAATACCGGGAGAATTTATAACATTAAGTATAAAATAGTTTTATGATTTTTAAAAATATATACTATATATAGAAGAAAATGTTAATTTATTATAAATTATAAATAAAAATAGCGGCTTCTGCCGGATATCATTACATTAATATGATATCTGACAGAAGCCGTTTTTATTTTGCTGCTTATATAGTAAAGTTGCACAATGTAATTATGTATAAACTGTGAAATATATCATATTATAACAAAAAAGTCTTCTTCTATGACAAACATTTACTGTATAAAAAGGAGGATATTACTTTTATTATATAGATAAAGAATGATGACAGGGAATTATCTGAACTGCAAATCAAAGGAATAATAAAGGGATAATTCGTGTGCATCAGTTATGGGCAAATGCCAGTTAACTCTGATAAATAGGGAGGCAATTAAATAATTAAGTTTAAAAAGTTGAAAACAAAAGGAGGAAACAGATGATTAAAAAAGTAATTAAACGCTGTACTATACTTATGTTATGTATAGTTATGACGGCAGGATTATTAGGCTGCAATCTGTCAGTAAATAACGGAAAACGTATAGTAAGAATAGCGATAGCACAGTCAGAAACACATCCAGAATATCTTGGACTTGTAGCTTTCAAGGAATATGTTGAGGAAAGACTTGGTGATAAATACGAAGTACAGATATTTCCAAATGAATTATTAGGTTCAATACAGAAAACAATAGAGCTTACACAGACAGGAGCTATTGATTTCGCAGTTGCAGGTACAGCTAATCTTGAAACATTTGCAGATGTATATGAAGTGTTCAGTATGCCATATCTTTTTGATTCGATTGAAAGCTATAAGGCGGTAATGCAGGATACAGATTATATGGAAAATATATATGAATCAACAGATTCTTCCGGTTTCAGGGTTCTTACATGGTATAATGCCGGAACAAGAAATTTCTATGGTAAGAAAGCAATAAATACACCGGCAGACCTTTCTGGAATGAAGATAAGAGTACAGCAGAGTCCTGCAAGTGTAGCGATGATGCAGGCATTCGGAGCTGCTGCCTCTCCTATGAGTTTTGGTGAAGTGTATACAGCTATCCAGCAGGGTGTAATAGACGGTGCAGAGAATAACGAGCTTGCATTGACTAACAATAAACATGGTGAGGTTGCAAAGTATTACACTTATAATATGCACCAGATTATACCAGATATGCTTGTAGCTAATCTTAAGTTTATTCAGGGACTTGATGAAGATGAATTAAAGGTGTTTAAGGAAGCTGCCTTAAAGTCTACAGAGGTCGAACTTGTAGAGTGGGACAAGTGCGTTGAGGAAGCTAAGAATATTGCCCAGAATGAAATGGGAGTTGAGTTTATATATCCAGATATCACACCTTTTAAAGAAAAGGTTAAAAATATGCAGCAGGATATGATTAAGAAAAATCCTTCAATAGTTGATATATATAATCATATTCAGGAAGTAAATAAAAGAGTAGGGGAGGAAAAGTAATGGCTATATTAGATAATATAAGAAATGTTATGAATAAAGTAATAAGAATTGTATGTATATTACTTTTTGCATTTATGGTTATTATTGGAACTTACCAGATACTTGTAAGATACATTTTCAATAATCCTAGTACTGTATCTGAAGAACTTCTGACATATTCATTTACATGGATGTCATTATTTGCAGCTGCCTATGTGTTTGGTAAAAGAGAGCATATGAGAATGGGATTTCTTGCAGATAAGTTAAACAAAAAGAAGTTAACAATACTTAATGCTATAATTGAAATTATAATAATAGCATTTGCACTTATAGTAATGGTTTATGGTGGCATATCTATTACAAGCCTTTCAATGACACAAAAAACTGCATCGCTTGGAATTCCAATGGGATATGTATATATCGTTATTCCAATAACGGGAGTGGTTATTGCAGTATATGGAGTATTGAATGTTATATGTCTTATAAGGAAAGGAGAAGAAGCATGAGCATAGCATGGTTATCAGGTCTTATTATATTGGTTATTCTTATTATAATGCTAATAGCAGGAGCACCAATTGCAATTTCCCTTGCAGTTTCTTCAATATGTGCAATTCTTCCGGTATTATCTACAGAACCTGCGCTTATAACAGGCGCACAGAGAATATTTTCTGGAATTTCAGTATTTAATCTGATAGCTATTCCATTTTTTATTCTTGCTGGTAATATTATGAATAAGGGTGGAATTGCCATAAAGCTTATTAATTTTGCAAAGATATTTACAGGAAGAATACCGGGCTCTCTTGCACATACAAATGTTGTAGCTAATATGCTTTTTGGTGCAATATCAGGTTCGGGTACGGCAGCAGCTTCAGCTATGGGTGCTATTATAGGACCAGTTGAAGAGGAAGAGGGTTATGATAAGAACTTTTCTGCAGCAGTAAATATAGCTACAGCACCTACAGGATTACTTATACCACCTAGTAATGTAATGATTACATTTGCTATGGTCAGCGGCGGAACTTCAATAGCAGCACTCTTTATGGCAGGTTATATTCCGGGAATTCTCTGGGGACTTGCATGTATGATAGTAATTTATGTATATGCAAAGAAAAGAGGCTATACAAGCAGCAAACGTTATTTAATCAAGGAAAAGACTAAGATAATACTTGAAGCATTACCTTGCCTTCTTATGATTATTATCGTTATCGGTGGTATTATTGGTGGTATTTTTACAGCAACAGAGGGTGCAATCGTTGCAGTTGTATATAGTCTTATACTTTCACTTGTATTTTATAAGTCTATTAAAGTAAGCGAACTTCCAAAGCTTCTTATGGACAGTGCGGAAATGACAGGAATAATTATTTTCCTTATCGGTGTATCAAGTATAATGTCGTGGGTAATGGCATTTACAGGAATTCCAGCAGCTATATCAGGAGTAATGCTTAGTATCAGCAGCAACAAGTATGTTATTCTTCTTATAATAAATGTTATTCTTCTGATTGTCGGAACATTTATGGATATGACACCAGCCTGCCTTATATTTACACCTATATTTCTTCCAATATGTCAGGCAGTTGGTATGAATACAATTCATTTCGGTATTATGATGATATTTAACTTATGTATCGGAACAATCACACCTCCGGTGGGAACAACCCTTTTCGTAGGTGTTAAGGTAGGTAAGACAAAGATAGAAGATGTTATAAAGCCTTTACTTTATTATTTCGCAGCAATATTTATTGTACTTTTACTTGTAACTTATATACCGGCTATTTCGTTATGGCTTCCGGGATTATTAGGATATGTAAAGTAGAAGATTGTTATATAAAATGGTACTTGAAAAATAGTAAAGAAGTTATGTAAAATATATCAGTCCACAGAGGAGATGTAATCTGTGGGCTGGTATATTTTTTATTTGTAATTAGATATTTTATATAAAGAAATGATTATGTATTGAAGTAATATTATAACTTGCAGTCGCAAATTGGTATATATTATGTATATTAGGTGCTTTTGTAAGCGTTAACATATAGTTACAAAAGCTAGTAATTATCTATGTTTCACGCACATTAAAATTTTATAACATAATAATAACTGAATATTAAGTGTGAAAGATACCAGAGGTAATTGTAGCCTTTGGTATCTTTTTTTATTTTATGTTTATTGAAGGAGAAGTGATTATGACAGCAGATGATGTATTAAATAATTTATTGGAGTTAATAGGAAAGCCATTTGATTATGATGATGTTGTATGTGCATTCGAAGAAAATGGAGAATATTCTGTGTATGTAGGTGAAAGTTGTAACGATGGATATAGTTATATTGCTTATATAGATGAAGTAAACAGTACGCAGTTTTTATTTAAAACAGATGATAATGACGTGATAAAAGCTGTATATATGAAAGGCAGGTAAAAAATGAGGCAACATAAAAAGTATGTATACCTTAATTATGATATGAGATGTCAGCTTGAAAAAATGCTGAAAGCAGGAATCTCCAAAACTGAAATATCTCAAGAATTGAACGTCTCTGTACATACAATTAACTATGAATTAAGGAAAAATAAAATGACTGCATTAACATACGATGCAGAAAAAGCACAAAAGTACAATCTGCTTAAAGGAAAAGAAGAAAATGTATAAGGACGTATCAGAAGAGTTAGTTGTTAATGTAATTAAGTCACAGAATGATATGATAGCGAAGATACATCGGGAACTTATTAAGATATTTACAACAACAGATACCAGTGATTTTATATCAGCTGCAACATTTCATTCAGAGCTGCATGAAGCGACCTCTAAAACGAATGCTAGACATGACTTGCATGATGTATATGAGCAGTATTGTAAGATTAATAAAGAATGGGGCATGAGTGTTAAATCATATGCCAGAGATTTAGTCGAAAGACTTGAGACAATTAACAGAATAGTGGCTTGTTTTAATAATTTATCGCAAAAAGAAAAATTAGTTCTGGATACTTTATATGTCAAACATTCATTTAAAGAAGGAAAATTGATTCTTGATAAAGAACATAATATTCCCGAACGTACGGCACTGCGAATTAGAAAGATGGCAATAGATAACATATTGAAGATGTATTACAGTGCATCAAGCAATCTCGAATTATACAAGACTGATAGAAATAAAAATAACAAATACCGCTAGGGGTTGGCGGTGTGACGGAATCCGTCACAGAAAGGAGTCAATGATGAAAATAATAACAATTTGGAATTTAAAGGGTGGAACAGGAAAGACTACAACAACATTTAATCTTGCAGCAAATCTTGCAAAGGATAATAAGATGTTATTGCTTGATTTGGATATGCAGGCAAATTTAACATCTTTCTTTGATATAGACACAAAGAAGTATAAAACAAACAGACCAGATATATCTGCACTATTAGCTGATGACAGCTTAAATGTATCGAAAAGCATATATCATTCAAGAATTGATAATATCGATTATATCAAAGGTTCTAATGATGTTATGAGGTTACATTTAGAGGATATTAGTGTATTAGGAAGCCGTTTGTCTGAAATATCACAGGAATATGACATCTGTATTATTGATTGCCACCCAGATGCCTCTATATTATCTGAAAATGCACTGGCAATAGCTGATTTAGTTCTCATACCTATTAACTTAGACGGCTTTTCAAGAGATAATTTGAACCTTGTAATTAAAGAAATAATTGACCTTGAGGCAAGATGTGGAGAAATTAACTTCAAGATATTAGTTAATAAATTAAAGAACCTGCGCAGCCAGAGGCTCGTCTATAAAGATTTAGCTGAAAATCACGATTACCCTATGCTAGAGACAAGCGTGTCAGAATATTCAGGGATACAGAGTGCACTGCTAAGGCATAAGCCTCTGTATATGCACAGAAGCAAGTCTTTAGTTAATGAAGATTATACAGACCTTGCCAACGAAGTATCAGATATTCTCAACGGAATGGAGGGGAGATAGTATGCCAAAGCTAGATAATTTCTTTTCAAATAACAAATCAGAGAAAATCGAACAGATACTTACTAAAAAGATGCACCCACAGCTTATATCAATTAGGAAGCTTGAAGAATCCAAGCTTCAGTATAGGGATATTCCACAGGAAGATACAGAGCGGTTAGCAGATTTGATTGAACTTGATGGAGAAGTATTACAGCCATTGCTAGTCAGAAAATCTGGTGCGGATACTTATGAAATTCTTGCCGGGCATAAAAGATTTAGGGCTTGTAAGTTATTGTCTTCTAAAGGTTTAGAACAGTTTTCGTTGATTCCCTGTTATGTAAAAACTATGTCTGATGCACAGGCAGAATTCGCTGTTTATAGCACAAACGGATATAACAGAAAAACTGATTATGAAATAATGAGAGAAGTTGAGGGAATGTCCAGGTTATTGAAAGAAAATCCAGAGCTGTTTCCCGAAGCTGCAAGCGGAAGACTTGTTGAGAAGCTTGCAAAGATAATGAATATGTCAAAGACTACAGTACAGGAATATAAGACGATTTCCAATAACCTTTCAGATGAAGCTATGCAAAAGTTTAAGCATAACGAGATAACAAAAGAGTCTGCCAAAACATTAGCAGGTCTTTCATCAGAGGAACAGAAAAATGTAATGGCAACAGGTGTTACAGAAACAAAGGATATAAAAGAAGCAGTAAGGATAATAAGAAACCCTTCGATGTCGGAAATTAAATCTGCATTTAAAGCAATGTATAACGATACTATATATCCTGCTAATGTAATAAACAGATATTCTTCTTTAGAGGAGTGTTTTAAGGACAAAGAAGGACGTACACATAGCGGACATAGTGAATATAAACTTAGTTATGATTGCTCTCTGCGCGGAATTAAGATTAATAATAGAAAAGAAATAACCTGGCACGAGTTTGTTACAGCTGCAATAGAAATGGGATTATATAATCTAGATGATGTTTATAATAAGCCCTCTGATGCAGATATAAAGATGGCTTATAGTAATCTTACATATAAAGCTGATCTGAAAAATTATACATCTGGAAAGTTATTAGAAAATTATATGAAAGATACTTACAGACATCGTGAGTATTTGAGTTCTACGCTTACTTATAGTTGTTCTTACAGAGGAATTACTATTAACCACAAGGAAGAAATAACCTGGCACGAGTTCGTTATGGCATCGTTACGAATGGGGTTATATACATTTGAAGATAACGATTGTGATAAAGCAGAAGAACAGATACCAGGACAGGATGATATATATAATCATCCAGAGTATCTGCCAGATGATAATGTGACGGATTTCGTCACATTTAATGAAAAGACTAAGACAGATAACAAGGTACTTAACATAGAAGAAACACAACGTGTTGCTGACGTACGTATGATTGGCAACTGTCCATATTGCAATGCACCATTAATTTTTATAAGCAACAAAAGATTTTGTGGAAGCTGTGGCAAGGGTATTGTTTGGCAATATAAGAATGAGAGTGTGCTTAAAAACAGATATCAAAAATGAGCAAAAAAAGACGTGCAGAGCTTGGATTAGATGACAGATTAAAATATGTTTCATATACATTATATTGGACTAGTTTCAAGCAATTAAAAAAACATTTTATATCCAACAATGAAAATATATCATTAAATTAATGTATAAGTTTTTGACGGATTCCGTCACAAAAGAAAGGAAAAATATGAATAATAAAGATAATAAAGTAATCGTTTTAGACATTGAAACGACAGGTACAGATATTAATTCAGATGAAGTATTACAGATATCAATAATAAATGATAAAGGTAATACATTACTAAATTCTTATGTCAGACCAGAGAAACATACAGAGTGGAAAAATGCAGAGATGATACATAGAATTAGTCCTGAGAAAGTAAAGACTTCGCCTGCAATCAGTGAATTAAAAAAGCAAATACAGGAAATAGTTGATAATGCAGAACTTATTGTTGGATATAATCTTGACACATTTGATATACCATTTCTTGAAGAATCTGCAGGTATTAATTTCAAGGATAAAGAAACATATGATGTAATGCTTGCATTTGCACCAATATATGGAGATTACAATGAGCGTTATGGTAATTACAAGTGGAAATCTTTAAGTATATGTGCAGATTACTATGGTTATGAATTTAACGCACATGACAGTTTAGAGGATGTAAAGGCAACCCTGTATTGCTATGAAAAGGTAAAAGATTATTATGAAAACACTGAGGAGATAGAGGAACAGGAAATAAGCATAAAATTATAAATGTGTGACGGATTCCGTCAAAAAAGGAAGATGAAGATATGAGTATAAAAACAAAAAATATAAAACAAAACAAGGAAGTACGTTTGAATTTTGGCAAAGCTAAATTAATTTAGGAGGTGTAGAAATGAGAATGTCAAATATGGGACTTATGGCTGTTTTTCCAGCTATGATGATTGCCGTCGGTGGTCTTCCGTTTGTATTGATACAATTATTTAGAACTTCATTAAAAGAAGATGAATATATGAAAAAAGCACATAAGGTAAAAGGAAAAGAGATTTCAAATAAGTTAAAGAAGCAGTTTTAAAAGCATTTTATAGCACTATTTAATGTTTTTAATAAGAACAAAAGAAATTTAGGAGAGTATATATGAAAGGACTAAAAGACAACAGACAAGATAATAAATCATATAAAAAGCTTATACAAAAAGCAGTCATAACAGTTGTGTTATGTGTAATTATGTATATAGCATACCGTAAACAGCTTCCTGTTCCAGCAGCCGTTACTACAATAATAAGAATAGCAAGTACAGCAGGTCTTATATACATACTTGTATCATTCAAAGTGGAGGATTAACTATGAATGGAAGAATAAAAAAGAATGATTATTATACAGGATGCTCATACTGCAAGCGGTTATTCTGTAACGAAAATTACGATATGAGCGAGTATGCTTACAGCTTACAATATAACGGAAGAAAGTTATATTTTTGCGGCTTTAACTGTATGATGAAGTTTAGGAGGGAACATATGCAGAAACCTTTAAGAGGTGCCAACTGTAAGCATAGTTAATCTAATTATCCCTTTCCAGAATATGTTATGTATAGCTGTAGCCTCAACGCACGAAAGGGACTCCAGGCATTTTGCCTGGAAGTCATCATTGACACCCAGATGTATCAACCCCTCAAATACATCTGGGTATTTTTACAAGGGGAGCAAGGAGAAAAATTATGAAACTAATTGATGTAGAAATAGTGTATGGAACATTTGCACCAAATGTCCGTTATACAGGAAATGAAATTATGGCACTGCTTATGCAGCAGCCAGAAGCCTATAACATTGAAAATGTAATAACAGCAATTAAAAACAGGAGTGAAGATTATAATGCTGGTGTCCGTTTACACGGAAAACCACAGACTATGCTTACAGATGATGCCGTATACATAGTAGAGAATGGATACACATTATAGCAAATAATTAACGAAAAGGACAATTAACAATGAAGTATTTTGACTTTTATTATGGGGACGAGTCTGAGCAGTACAGCTTTTACACCGTGCCTAAAATGTTTTTTGACAACGATAAATTTAAAGATTTATCACCAATGTCAAAACTGTTATACAGCTTTCTTCTTGACAGAATGAGCCTGTCAAAAAAAAGAAACTGGATAGATGACAAGAACAGAGCATACATAAAATACAGCCTCAAAGCAATATGTAATGATATGTGTGTAAGCAAAAATTCTGTCATTAAATATATGAAAGAATTACAGAATTTTGGGCTGATAAGGAAATTATCAAAAGAGGGAATGGAAGACATAATATATGTGATGGACTTCTCGAAGTTTAATCAAGTAGATTATGATATTCAAAATGTAATTATTAATAATACCAAATCAGAAATCATACCAGCAAAACAGCCAGACGAAGCAACAGCACAAAATGTACAAGTATATGATACATATGCACCACCTGAATTTTCGGTTATAGAACATAGTAAAAAAAGTGGAAAGCAAGGTTGTATGGAAGTCCATACCCTGATGACCAGTCCAAAATCTGAACCGGTTCAAAATCTGAAACAGTCCAAAACTTGCACCAGTTCAAAATCTGAACCGGTTCAATATTTGCACCACCCTCATCAAGAATTAAATAATAATATATATAATATAAATAATAAAATATTTAACTCTGTAAGTGATACAGATAGGATTGATAGATATATATATAAATCTTATCCATCTATCAATCATAATAACAGTGCAGATGATAATACAGCTGACAGAGAACCAGAAGGACAAGCTGTACTGTCTGAGTACGATTATATCTGTGGACAGGTGAAGTCTAACATCAGCTACAATGAGATGATATCAAGACCGGAATGTTCTGACTGGTATGATGATTATTACAGTCTGATTGTTGAGATCTTAACGAGGAAATCAGATGTAAAAATATCCGGGGAAGAATATTCTATGCAGCTTGTAAAGCAGAGATACAGTATGCTTACCGCAGAACATCTTGTATATGTACATAATCAGGTAAGCAAAGCTAAAGGAATTAAGAATATAAAAGCATACTTAATAAAGTCGCTGTTCAATGCGCCTGTAACACATATGTCATTTATAGAAAGCAATAAATTTATAGAAAATAATGCAGATAAAACTGAAACTGAAGTTAAGAATAACAGCAATGTAAAATACGCAGGAAACCGCTTTAACAATTTCCAACAGAGAGATAAGAAATCTGCTGACTGGTACAATACACTGCTTAATAATAATGATTAAGGAGGAGAAAGTGGATACTATACTTTGCCATATAGACTTAATATCTTATATAATATGCGGTGGTATTACAATATTTTTGAGTCCGGTAATACTTGTAATATTCACTAAATTATATATGATAAACTATCCATTTTGCAGTAATGGTTTAGTGAATTCAGTTAAACATATATTAATATATATATTATGTATTTTATTTTTTATATTGATTGTGCTAAGTAACTTAATATTAGCCTATTTATTAATTCGTGATAATTTACTTGAATTAGGAATGTTGTCATAGGTGTATCAATTAATAAAATGTGACGGATTTTGTCACGCATTATAGTAAAAAGCAGAATAGTATTGTAAAATGGAGAATAGAAATATATGATTAATGTTACGAGTTTATCTGAGCCAGTTTATTTAACTATAATGTGGATCCAGATTGTGTTAATTATAATATCAGTATTGAGATTAGGGAGGTTTGCATTATATATTATACGAAAAAATGATAAGAAATTTATAGAACTGATAAACAGTCTGTCGCAGCTGTTATATCCGTCAATATATTTATTTGTGGGTATATTCAAATACTGCCATATATCGTTTATATTGCTTATTTTAATAACTATAAATTTATCTATAAAACCATCAATAGATATAATAACTAAAAGTGATAATAATAGATATATACTATTTATAAAAATGTATTATTTTATATTATTAACACTGTTATTGATGGAGTTAATAAAAATAATGCTTGGAAAATGAAAAAAATTTTTGAATTTACATATAGAACAGGGAAAAGACTTTTAACAATAAAAAATGAAATTGTATATAAAATTATATTATCAATAGCAATTATAATATTATTTTGTCTATTATATTTAGTAACGAATCCATTAATAAATCAAATTATATTTATTATGTTATATATTGTTATTGTGTTATTTGAAATGATAATATTTGCAGATAAAATATTATTGTCTGTTAAAGGTTTTTTACGATATGGAATACTGCATTATATCCAATTACTTGGGATGGCTGTTTTAACATTAGAAATATTCGAAAGTTCGATAATAGTATTGGTATCTTTCTATATTGTGGCTGCGTTATTATGGTTCATATATAGTATGTATGTTAACAATAAAGTAGCAAGTATAATTAACGAATTGTTTTCTGCGATATTAGCGATTTTTGTACTAGTTAAAGATTTAATTATAAGTGCAATACCAACAGAAATATTAAATATGGAATATGAAAGCAATATAATGGAAAATAATTATAAATATACATATGAGCAATTATTTCAATTAGGTTTTAATTTGATCGTTACCCCATTTTTAATAATAAACATACTTGCTTTACTGCTATGCACAATAAAAGGTTATTGGATTGAAAAATATAATGATGGTAAAGATATAACAGAAGATATGTTACCAGATAATATAGATGTGTTGTTCAATAGATTTATTCATAGGAAATAAAATGTGACGGATTCCGTCACAGGAAAGGTTATATTTATGATATATACAATAAGTCAGATCAGGGAGAAAAGCAAACATATATTTGATAAGCAGGATTTTGTAAAAGAAGCATACCTGTTTGGCTCATATGCCCGAGGTGAGGCAACAGAAAATAGTGATATCGATTTTATGATAGTTTTAAATAGAAAAGTAGGTATTGAATTTTTTGGGCTGTACCATTTTCTTCAGGAGGAATTTGGGAAAGATGTTGATGTTTTAAGTGAAAGGGAAGCTTATGATATTATGCCTGAAAGCATAGAAAGGGATAAGGTAAAAATATACAGCAATGAATAGTAAAACAAGATTGATGTTTAATCTGGCATATATACATAATTATATAAATGACATATTGGATATGTGCAATGAACTTGATAACAATTATCCTGTCATATTTACAGATAAGAAAAGCCAGTATGCAATTAATATGTGCTTTGTACAGATAGGTGAGCATTGCGCACAAATAAGAGATAATAATAAATCATTTTATGATAATAATGAACTGAAGCTATATCAGATAAAAGGAATGAGGGACAGAATAGTCCATTCATATGGTAAAATTGATTATGATATCATTAAAGAATCTATAAGCAAAGATATACCGGTATTAAAAGAAAAGATAGAGGATATAGTAGATGAAGATATTCTGGACAATCCATATTTGCTGTATGAGACAGAATATGATGATTATATAGATGAAAAGTGTGATGAGCCGGAAGAAGAACAAGAATATATGCCAAGAATGTGATAGTGTACTATATAAAATTGACGAGTTTATGAAGGAGGTATTATATGGATACACAGATGGGGAAAAGAATATTACCTACGATATCGGAAGAATCAATTATGTTAGCAAAGAAAGCCAGACAGGAAATGAGGCTGACAGGGACAATAACAGTGAAATGCCCGAAGTGTGGGACAATACCGAAGATTACAACTTCATCAAGAGGTGAGAGACTAACAGTAAGCTGTGAGTGTGGGTATGTGTTTGATAGTGAAATGTATTAGGGTTATATAAAAGGCAGTAGTGTATTTGATTACTACTGTCTTTTTTTAGGCTTAAATTCTTGTTCAATATCTTCCAAAGAATATTTTATATATGATAGCCATTTTTCACGTTTTGCATTTTTGCTATAATTACAATAGAGTAATGAAGTTATAATTAATAATATTATAAGCAAAAATAAGTTAAATAATATGGTATTATACCCCATTTCATTAATGGAATCATCCCATTTCAGTGTAACCCAAATATTAAATACATTCATTGCTATTGTTGTAACCAACGAGAAAAATGAAAAAATAAAAGCTAGATTACTAAATGAGGTTTCATTAAATTTCAAATGTATGTCTAATTCTGCTTTTAATTTTAAATAATTATCATAGTTATCGTTAATATGATTTTCTAAAATATTTTTTGTGGATTTAATTTGATTATAATTATAAATGGTAATTTTTTTATCATATTCAAGTTCATCACATATTTTTATTATTTCATCACGATTATTTTTCATACCATTGTCTATCCTTTTTTATTCAGTATATCATAGAAAATAATCACAAAATAAATTGTATCAAAAAAAGAACAATCGACACATATACATATAATTGCAAATAAATATCATAAAAATATAGCGAACCCCGATAAACCCAGTAAACAAGCGTGAGAACAACTAATTTCAATTTGTCAATAGATTTGGCAAAAGTGGCACTAAATGGCACTAAATGGCACTAGATGGCACTAAAAAGATGTGTTACAATATAATTGTCAGAGGTGTAAGAAAGTTATCCAATGACAGTTCAATTTTGTAAATTTCTCCTTTGTAGCTTTGTTTGTTGGTAGGAAAATAAAGTTACAATACATATTATCCCTGTTAGATTATTGCTGCGTACAGAATATTTCTGGCAGGGATTTATGTAAAACTTAATAATATTGTCTTAGACTTAATTTAGGATTTGAATCAGAGTTATTCTGCTTCAAGTCCTTTTTTAATGTTCTTATGGATAAAATTGACAATTTAAGAATAAGATGTGACGGAATCCGTCACGCAGGAAGGAGTGTTAATAATGCTAGGACTAAGCATAGGTGACATATATAATGAATTCAGGAAAATAACAAGAATATCCGGCAGATTAAAAAATATCTGTCATAGGCTGAAAAAGCAAGTAACATTAAATACTATAACATCACAAGGAACGCAGACTGAATCAGTCGGTGTTCCTTTTTTGGTGTTCTGTAACCGGAGACACTGTATACGTCCGCCACCATTATTAAATAATTATTGGATTAATCAGATAAGATTTAATCCGGTACAACAATTAAAACGTGACGGAATCCGTCACATATACAGAATATAAAAATAAATACGTTATTTAAAAGGAGATTATAAAAATGGTAGAAATTATCAAAACACATTTAAAGCCAATTATTGCAGCGGCAATTTTAATAGCGCTTATGGCAGTAATACTTGCGTTATTATCAACAGACGGAGTAGTAGCAACAGCATTCCAGACAATGCTCACAACAATATTCAATAAAGGTATTGATGCAGGAGGATTCTAAAATGGCAGATGAGGATAAGATTTTAACGGGTATTCTCACTAAGGAGCGACTTAAGCCGCTCCTTCCATTTCTGGAAAATGATGAGATTACAGACATAGACTGGCACGGCAATTCGCTGTGGGTCAATACAATACATAATGAGTCAGTAAGAATACCTGACAATGAACATTCAGTAACAAGTGAATATATAGATGGATTTGTAAGTAATATCGCAAATTCACAGTCAAAGTATTTTAATAAGCAGAATTACAAGCTTGAGGCAGAGTCAGAAGAACTCTGCTTAAGGATAACGTGTCTTCACGAGTCAGTTGCAAGAACTGGTACAAGCGTGTTCATAAGAAAAACAACAAAAAAGTCACGCTTTACTTATGATAATCTGATAAAGAACGGATATTGTTCTGTGGATACATTGAATCTGCTAATTAATGCAGTAAAAGCAAAACTGAATATTGTAATCTGCGGCGAGCCGGAAGCTGGCAAGACAGAATTTGCAAAATTCCTGTCTATGTATATACCGGACAACCAGCATACAGTAACTATAGAGGATACCCTTGAATGGCATTATAAGGATTTAAAGCCTGAAGCTTCACATACATCACTCCAGGTCAACGAAGTGTTCACATACACTGATGCCTTAAAAGAGTGTATGCGGATAAATCCTAAAAGGATACTGCTTAGTGAGGTACGTTCGGTTGAAGCCAAGAACCTTATCGAGTTATGGAACACTGGTTCTAAAGGAATAACAACACTTCATACTGACGATGTAAGAAAAATTCCAGACAGGATGTTAAATATGATGCCTACAAGACTTGATGCTGAAAGACTCTGCAACAACATATATGAAAACTTAGATATCGGACTTCTTATAAGACGGAAAAAAGAAGGAAATGTGATTAAAAGGTATATAGACCAGCAGGCGTGTTTTATGCGTGTTGATGGTGAAAACATCTGCACATTGATTCTTGAAGATGGAAAGCTGCTTGATAAGAAGCTTCCTGAGGATATTAGAAATGTCCTTTATAAAGCTGGTATAAGAGATCCATTCAGACTTGACAAGTAATAATTGTACAGCTGTGACGAAATCCGTCACAGCCATATAACATATAAAAGGAAAGGAATTTATTAATGAAAGCGAAAAAGAACAAAAAGGGTAACTTAATAGCTGAAATTGAAAAGTTTGGATATAATGTATCAGTAAAATCCCTGCTTGCAACATTTGCAATGGTGGTGGCCGGCTGTATTGCAGCCGGCTATCTTTTTAAGCTGAGACCGGTGGGATATATTGCTGTATGTGCAATAGCAGTCTTATGTACATTCAGCATCATATACCAGTCGTATAAAGCAAGATATGAGCAGAGAAGATTTTCGGATGTGAGTATATATCTTGAAAGAATGATATATTATTTTTCATCCGGAATAACGATACTTGATTCACTTGAGCTTATAATTAAACTTTTCCCTTCAGGGGAAATGCACGATGTACTTAATAAGGCAATAAATATAATAAGAACATCGAATGTAGCGGAAGTGGATAAAGCAGCACTGGATGAGATAGAAAAAGCTTATCCGGTAAGAAGAATAAAAACACTGCATAAGTTTATGTTGCAGCTTCAAAAAAATGGCGGAAATGCTGAGCTTGGCAAAAAAATACTTCTTGATGACAGAAGAAATTGGGTTGACAGGACTATGGAGCTTCAAGCTGGCAAGCGCAGCTTTAAAAGAGATACGGTAATAGTGCTAGCGATAGTAACATTTATGTGTCTGTTTGCATTATATGTGCCACAATATGTCGAACAGTTTAATGTAGATATATCATTAAATCCGGTTGTGCAGGTTACATCTGTAATTCTTTTGTGTGCCAATATTATTATATATACACATATTAATAAGTTCATGTCGAAGAACTGGCTTGATGAAAAGCAGGATAAGACAGATGAAGAATGTAAAAAGATATATGATAATTATTACAATAATAACCAAAAGAGAGATGTAATTATAGCTGTTATATGTTCGGCTGTCACAGTTGCAGCAGGTGTTATATTGTATTCAAAGGTACATTCGGTATTTATATTTGCTGTTATGGCAGTGCTGCTCATATTTTTTGCAAAGTCACCGGCTTTAGGAAAGAAAGAAGCAAGAAAACAGATACAGAGAATGATAGAAATAAGTTATCCGGAGTGGCTTTTACAGGTAAGCCTCTACCTTGCAACTGAAAATGTTCCGGTGGCCATGACAAAGTCGTATGAGGAAGCACCAGGCATTATTAAACCTGCATTGTTTAAAATGCTTAAAGAGCTGGATGCTGATCCGGCTTCATCAGAACCATACAACAAATTTTTAAAGGAATTTAACGTAAATGGTGTCGAGGAGTCAATGACGGCATTGTATAGTCTTGCAGCTTCGGAAGGCGGAAACATCGAAGATGAATTTTCAAATCTGATTAAAAGAAACAGTGAGTTAAGCAATAAGGCAGAGAAGCTTAAAAACGAGGACAAACTGTTTATGATGCAGCTTAATATGTATCTTCCAAGTGCGGTATGCTGCGGTAAGATGATATGTGATTTTATGATACTGTTCATCACATTCTTTTCAACATCAATGAGCCTTATTTAAAAATGTGACGGATTCCGTCACACTTTAAAATCAGATTAACATAGAAAAACAGATATGCGCAAAGAAACAGCGCAGGAATGGAGATTAATATGTCACAGATTATAAAAGTATATCTGTCACTGTTTATGATTACCATAATGGTTCTTCTGGGTATCAGTCTTATAGGTGCAGATACAGGAGTATCAAATGCGAGAGCCTATCATGATTCGTGCGTAAAGCAGATAGAAGAGAGCAATATGTCACAGACAGTGATAGACAGCTGCAAAAGCAATGCGGCAGGTCTTGGCTACACTGTTACAACTAACAATATAACAGATGAGAAGAATAAGGTAATAGCAGTTGAGGTTGTAACGGACTACAGCTATAAAATTCCAGTCATTGGGATTGATAAGACACACACATTAAGAAATATTGCAAGATAATAATATTACAAGGTGGAAATCTTGCAGGAATAAGAAAAGCTGCAATATAGAATGTGACGGAATTCGTCACAATTAAGGAGGATATATGGAATACATAATCGAACATTATACAGGCAGCATTGTAATAGCTGCAATATCAGTTGCATTTATAACATTGATTTCACAGATATTAACATATGTTAATATTCTGTAGAGGAGCAGACAGATGAAATATATAATAGAAGAACATCTTGATGCAATTATCGAAGGAGCTGGAGCAGTAGGATTTATAGTTATATTCCAGACACTCTTTTTAAATGGAATAGGGGCACAGCTTATTTCAAATATTGTATCAGGATTTTGTTAGGAAAAGAAAGAGGATAAAATGAAAGACATAATAACAGTATTCCTTAAAGCGGTACTCGCAGGTGCAGTTATGGCTGCCCTGCTTCTAATCTTTTCAAATATCCAGCTGACAGTAAATGGCAGCGAACACATAGGCGTGATGAGCATACTGGGTGCTGTAGCAGATAAAGAAAGCGTACAGTATGATTCGCTTACAGATGTTGACACGTTCCAGAATATTGTATCAAAGCCAAAGCCGGTGATAACATATACACAGCCTGAAGTTGTAAGCTGTAATGAAGCTGTCAGCCTTATAGGCTGTTTTTCAGTTACTGGATATGATGGAATGAATTACTATACTGATAATGCAGTAAATGAATTTCATGATAAAGCATATATTAAAAATGTCTTGAAGGAAGACAGGGCAACATCAGTGATGTACTTGTATGATGAAGCAACAGGAAGCATTACATTTGCAGAAGCAGGTGTGTATTTTGTCACTATTGCGGTAAGGGATGATGATAACAGGGAAAACACAATGACAGTAAAAATGCCAGTCAGAGAGGAGGCATTATGAAGAATGTTGTTACAGGCATAATGATGTCAATAATGATGGCACTTTTTATCATAATAATACTGACAACAGATGACAGGACCATAAGGATTAATGAAGTTAATACAGCTCTTGCTGATGCGCTTGATGAAAGCTTAAATGTACTTGATATAAATAAGTACAGCATAACAGACACAGATGAGCTTATAGCTGATGTAACGCAGGGGCTTCTTGCGCAGATAGAAAGTGATGCAGAGGTTACGGTAAATGTTATGGATGCCGATAAGGACAAGGGAATTGTAACAGTAGAAGCCGTGGAAAATTTCAGAAAGGCATCCGGAGCTGCCGGACAGACAGCCGCAACAAGAACAATAATTCTTGAAAAACAGCAGGTGCAGGATACTTATGATGAGGATAACAGACAGTATAATATCACATATCTTAATACAGATGGAACAGAATACATTACTTATAGTATTAAGAAAAACGAACAATTAATAATACCGATTACTCCTGATAATACATATTGGGAATACAACGAAAATCCCCTTGATACGGCTGTTAATGTAGTATCTGATATGATAATTCAAGCTAAAAACTAAAAAATACTTGCATTAATTAAAATGTGGTATTATAATACAGCTATGAAGAGAATAACATATAAATACAAGGACAGGGCTGTATATAATGTATCAGGATATCTGTTGTGGACAGTCAAGTATAAAAGGTCTATACTTAAGGACGATATAAAAAAGCGCACGGAGGAGCTTATAACTGACTGCTGCAAAGAGCAGGAAATAGAACTTGAAATGCTTGATGTCCAGCCGAATTATATATATATGAAGATATCGTATTTTCCGGCTTTAAGCATTGAGGAAATTGTAAGAATGCTTAAGAAATCAGTAAAGCCAGTCTTACAGGAATTTCCAGAGATTAAGTCGAAGCTTCCAGCTTTGTGGAGCAGCTATTATATGGCATCGACAGAAGAGATAACACAGGAAGATATAAAAGATTATCTTGAAACACAGCCGACTTCACAGCGGAATGAAGATGACAGTAAGATGGCAGCAAGATATACACCACTTACAGACGAAGAGAAGCGTATACTTGCATATGCAGACCAGATACGAAAAATGAAAAATATCAGGGGGAATGATTATGATTAAGAAGAATTTATTAAAGACAATATTAACAGCAACAGTTGTTGCAACGGTATTAATGACAACAGGCTGTGGAAGTAAGCAGACATCAGATAACAACACAACAGTACAGCAGACAACAGAGGCAGTAAAAGTTGTATCTAATGTAGATGTAAAGACAGAGGCTGAGAAACCAAATGAAGAGGCTGATAAACCGAAGGAAGAAGCTGAGAAGCAGCCAGAGCAGCCAGAAGAAGCAAAGGAAGAACAGATTGAACAGCCGGAAGAAAACGCAGAAGCTGTTAATACAGAAGCTGAAGTAAATGCTGAGGAAGTAAATGAGGCACAGAATACAGTAAGTGAGGAAGTGCAGGAAGAACAGGCTGGATTAGAAGCCACACCAGCAGAGCAGCCAGCCGAAGCTCCAGCAGAAAATAACAATGCAGGAGCAGTTGATACAACACCAGAGGAACAGCCAGCCGCTCCGGCAGAACCAACACCAGCACCAAGCCCAGCACCAGAGCCAGTTGTAACACCACAAGAGCCAGCAAAACCTTCGGTAACAGAGGAACAGCAGTTGGTGGCAACTGGAAAGTGGACAAAAATGTATGATGATAGTAAAGCCGATGATGGAAGTATATACACATATTATGAATATACTTGTCCTATTACAGGATATTCAATTGAGGCTGATTTTAAGGATGGAACATTTTGCAGAGAGTTGGTTAATAGTGCAGAAGAATGTAGAGCTGTTTACAATGCACACGGAATTACAGATACAGTATGCTCCTTCGATCGTTTAATGAAGTTATCTAATTCATAACAGAAAATATAATAACATAATTAATTAGTGACATCTGATAAGAGTTAATTCTTATCAGGTGTCATTTTTATTGCAGAAAAAGGAGAAGAGATGAAAACTAAAAACATATTAATAATAGCACTGCTTATAATATCATTTGTATGTTTCGCAGATACAAATGTAAAAGCAGACAATAATGATAGTTGGATTTATGAAACAACTATAGATGGTACATTGACCATTAATTATACAGTTATAGGAACATTTGGTGAATATTCCCAGACAGCTATTGATGGAAATGGTAATCATTGGAGAAATGATCAAGTTATTCTCAAAAATACAACATCATTTGATGTTCCTGTAAAGATTTCAGTAAAAAGGAATACGGCTGGAAAAGCTACATATTCTATGACAGTAAAAACAGACTCACGATGGGAGATGACGAAACTGTGTGGTGCACCTGGTGCATCAGAAGACCAGAAATCTTGGCTTATTGTAAATGGTAATGCGTATTTTGACTTTGTTGCTGCAGGAGAACACGATTTAACAAATCTTGAAGCCAGTGATGAAGCTGTCGATTTAACAAGCAAAGGCTGTACTTTTAAAGTAGACAAAATATATGATAATAACCCGGACTGGATTATAGATAAAGAAAACTGGACTACACAGAAAGTCAACAGCATAACCTTGAAATTCACATACCCTAAAATCTACACAGTAAGCTATTATGTGCGAAACGAAAAGACAGATGGAAGCTGGGGTGATTACTGGCTCTGGTATACAGAATATCATAAATACGGAGATACCTATTCAACAACAGGATACATAGACGATGTTGAATATGAACAGGTAAGTGCAAGTGGTACTGTCGATGATGATAAGATCATATACTTAGATGCTTATAAAAAATGGTATACAATAAAATATTATGTAAGAAACGAAAATTCAGATGGAAGCTGGGGTGATTACTGGTACTGGTACAAAACATCTTACCGATATGGTTCAACATATCACACAGACGGCTACGGAAATGATGAAAGTGGTGCTGATAATGACGTATACAATAACTTCTGCATAAGAGGAACGGTAACAGGTAATAAGGATTGGTATATTGATGCGTACCGCCGCTGGTATAACATCAAGATATATGTAAAGAATGAGAACGTGGACGGAAGCTGGAGTGATGCCTGGTTGTGGATAGATGAAAACAAGAGATACGGAGAAACATACAGTTACACAGGCTATGATAATGATGCCGAATATGAGCAGGTAAGCACAAGTGGAACAGTTGCCGGAAATATTAATGAAACATTATCAGCATACAGAAAATCATACCGTTTAAATCTTACCGCCGCAGATGGAATTGAAGGTGTAAGCGGGGAAGGCGTATATAAGTATGGGGCACAGTTAACAGTAAATGCAGATGTAAAGAATGGCTACCACTGGCACATAAGTGATGAATGCCATACAGATACAAATATATATGCAACAGGCTGGTATGCGTCCGGCAGCAATGATATAAATACATTTTTAGATGGAACATCTTACAACAGCCAGACAATGAAATTTACTATGCCTGGTTATGATGTGAATCTTGCAGTAAGGGCAACTAATAACAGCTATACTATTAACTTTGACCCTGCCGGCGGCACAGGAGAAATGACACCTGCCAATGCGGTCTATGATGTTCCGGTAACACTTCCGGCAAACACATTTACAAGGACAACAGAAGCGGGAACAAGTAAATTCCTTTACTGGCAGTTTGATGGTATCACTTATGTAGATAATACAGTAGTAAATAATCTTACAAGTGATTTTAATGGAAATGTTACGCTTACTGCTGTATGGGACGATACCCCGGTTATTACAGCACAGGACAGATATTTCACGGTTGATGACAGCCAGTCAGGAAAGATAACACTTGAAGAGCTTTTAAGTACGGCAAAGGTAGTTGATGACTTGGATGCTGACATTACAGACAAGCTTACAGTAAAGAATTACCACCCTGATAATTATAATCAGTTTAAGTCAGATGGATCAGTAAAGATTGTATATACGGTAACAGATAACAGCGGCAATAAAGCAGAGGTTTCTGTTATGGCATATATAGTTGATACAACGGCAGTTGAGGAAGAAAAGAATACCTATGTACGTTTCATTGGACCGGATTATTATCAGGAGTCATATGAGAACGGCGGGCTTGAAGACAACAGTATCTGGAGAAATGATCCGGAATATGCCGCAGTCCTTGAAAGGGCAATGAGAAACAGGCTCAGTATGACATACAGCTATAATGAAGCACAGTTCTTTAACATACCTATAAAGGCAAAGAAAGCGGCAAGTGATTCAAGAGACCATCTCGTTGAGCAATGGGTATTTACAAAGGAAGATATAAAAGCTGTAAAAGAGTATGTAAATGAACACGGCATAGGCAATATGAAAGAGTCTGATGCACTTGCTAAATTCAGGGTACAGTTTGCACACTGTAAGAAGCAGTAACAATATAAACATAATGTAAAAGATAAAAGCAGTAATAATTAAATAACCACCAAAAGGAACAGATATGGAGAATTATCCGTATCTGTTCCTTTTTTAATGCAAAAAATGTGACGGAATCCGTCACAAGAGGAAAGAAAGGAGCAGGCAATGGCAGACAGGAATAAGCCAGTGTCATCTGCAAGGCCGCCGCCAGACAGGTAACAGATGACTAAATAACAGGCATAAGATGTGACGGATTCCGTCACACTGGAAAGGACTAATTATGATATACGAAAACAACAAGACCTTCCCATTCGGGGCATTTGTAACAAATCTTGGAAAATACAATGAGGGTCACCTTGTAGGTGAATGGGTAAAATTCCCGACAACCAGAGAACGTATGACCGAGGTTATGGCAAAGATAGGCATAGGACAGAAAAGACCTGATGGCAGTGTTTATGAAGAAGTATTCATAACAGATTACGACTGTAACATATCCAGCCTTACAAAATACCTGCACGAGTACAGCAACATAAATGAACTTAACTATTTAGCAGAAAAGATTGATGAGATAGATGATTACAACAGAGATAAGTTCAATGCAGTTATTGAATCCGGTGAAGGCATAAAGAGCATTGCGGACATAATCAACCTTACAGACAATCTTGACAATTATAACCTAATAAATGCAGGCAGTGATGAAGAGTTAGGAATTTACCTTATTTCCAATGAAGGCAGGAAAGTTCCGGACTGGCTTGATGGCTATATTGATTATGAAGCTTATGGAAGGGATTATGCAATCAATGAAGCAGCCCCAAGAATGTAAAAAATGCCAGAGAATAAAAAGGAGAAGATTTATGGATAACAGATTAAAAGAAAAAAATAACAGGCTTACTAACACAGATGAGCAGAATAAAAGAGTAATCAGGTATGCTGATTATATTTCAGCAATAAAAAAGAAAGGCACTAAAGATGAAAGACAGTAGAAAAAATGTGACGGAATCCGTCACATCTGAAATCGGGATATTGGAGGATAACTTTAAAGAACTTGATAAAAATATGCAGGCAGGGCAAAAAGATCCTGACATATATTCAGCAAAGCTTCCAATAATTATTGAAGAACTGCGCTCGCAGGATAAGCAGGTAGTAAGTGAAGATGAGTGGTACAAGTATACAGCACTAACAACTGTTCCGGTTGCCGGTGCAGTGTATATGATGTTGCAGGGAGAAGAAAAAAATCTCAATAAGAAGAATTACTGTCTTGCAGCATTTAAGACTAATCTTGTATATACAGCTGTGTTTATCATAATAGCATTAATTCTATTCTTTACAGGAAGATACATAGGAAAAAATAGTGTAAGTTCTGAAAAGGCTGTTGTATCTGATGAAAGAAATATTGATGATGATATGCATGAAGACATAACAAATGTTTCAGAGCACAATTCAATAAGCAGTTCTGACACGATAAAACAATCAGATTACTACACATACAATGAAAGCTTAAGGACACTTGATTTTATGCTTGACGGAGTGGAGTTTTCATATCCGGTAACGGCAAAGCAGCTTAAGGCTGCCGGATTTACTTATATGGCACAGGCTGCACAGCCTCATTCACAGTCAGTTATGTCATCATACAGCAGCCAGCAGGGAACGAAGGCAGCATTGACAGTCACGCTGTCAGATACCGATAAAGACGAAATTAAGTGCAGTGAAATGCAGGTTAATTTTTCCAGCAATACTGAATTTCTTGGACTTACGAATAAGTCTGATATTGATAAGGTAAGAAGTGTATTTGCAACAGCGGATAAGGAAGACATAACGGATTACAGCGACATCACTAAGACAGGAAAAATTGTATATAGTGTCGGAATATTTAAGATATCAGTTTCGCTAAAGAATGGAACAGTATCGTCAGTAACAATTAAGTAACAGATTTAAAAATTAATATAAGAGAAAACAGGAGGATTTATTATGAGAGGAATGAAAAGAGAAATAGGAGCAAAGAAAAAGAAAAGACTTGTGGCAGTGATAGTAATAGCTTTAATATTAGCAGTTATTTCATATTTTGCTGCAAAAGCCGGAATACCAAGATTTAAAGGACTGGTATTCTTTTCAGTATTCATTTTAATATCCGGCACAGGTGTGTATATGGTATCAAAGCAGCCAGACAATGATGATAGATATTAATTAAAGATAGGAGATAAAGATTATGTATCAGAATATAACAGATATGGCATTAAATGCCAAAGATAAAGCAAGAATTCAGATGATAACAAGGATAACCGCTATGGCAGTCATTGGATTGTTTGTATTCGTTGTAATGTATTATCCACAGACTGCGGTATTTGCTGCAGATGCCGGTGAAGGAGCAGCACTTGTAAGTAATACTGTTGGCAAAGTGTACGATATTATGGCGGCTTTTGTGAGCTCAGTAGGTGCAATAATAGTTCTCTGGATGCTATTTGAAATGGGAATGGCAGTACAGTCACAGGAAGGAACTATGCAGGCGAATGGTATTAAGAAAGTCGGTGGTGGTCTTGTAATGGTACTTGCGCCACAGCTTATAAGCGGACTTATCTAAGGAGCAGTATATGGATATAATAATATCACCAGTAGCACTGTCTGCTCCGCAATGGGTAATAGATTTACTTCAGGGCGGAACAATATATGCACTTGCACAGCAGCTGTGGCAGTTTGTCATGAATATTGTTCTTGCACTTATGGGAATGAATGTGAGTGATTTTACCGCTGATGGCGCAGGAGCCTGGGAATATATAACGGATACTGTGTATCCACTGTTTTTAGGAATGGGTGCTGTTTTTTTAAATATGTTTTCTATGGCAGGTTTCTGCAAACAGGCAAGTAATTTAAAAGAAGGAATAACGATTGAGGCACTTATGGAATTGTTCATAAAGCTTGTAGCTGCAAATATGCTTATGCTAAACTGCCTTAACATAATGCAGGAATTTACATTATTTTCAGTAAAAGCTAGCGGGCTTCTTTTAGGCAGTGGCAGTATTCCGAGCGTTGTGGGAGATGATTACGATGTAGGCTTTACGCTTGCAATGTCGTCATTAGGTCTCATATATCTTATTATGTCTGGTGTATGCTCAATTACAATTCTTATAGAGGTAGCCGGAAGGTTTGTTAATCTCTTTATGCTTATGGGAGTTGCACCTGTGGCACTTTCTAGCCTTGCCGGAGGAAAGGGCTTTGAACAGTCAGCAGCGAGCTGGTTTAAAAGTTTTCTTACAAGCACATTACAGATTGTTGTAATAGCACTTATCATACAGCTTGCTTCAAGAATTAACTGGAGCATAACGGCGGCGATGGATGCTGGAGGACTTTCTTCGTGGTTCAATGGGGCTGTAGGAGTAATAGCTTCGCTTATATTCATGCCGCTACTAACATCGTGTGTAAAGCAGTCAGATAATTTCCTAAGACGTGCATTTGCATTAGGATAAGAAGGTGCAGGCTTAAAACGTGACGGAATCCCTCACAATGCACAGCAGATAATATTAATTAAAATGGTTCGGAATATAGAACACATAAAATAAGTTATAATAAGTATCAAAGAGCCACAGATAACTTATATGCTGGAATTTAACGGCATATAAGTTATTTGTGGCTTTTTTGATGGAAAGGAAATAATGGGAGGAAACAATCTTAAGATAGATATTAATAAAGATTTTTTAAAAGAGTACAAGAATGACTTTTACAAAGGCTTTTCAGTCACTGATATTGTACATATCCTTGCAGGACTGTCAGTATCAGCAGTCATTATGACTATAGCTGTTATGCTATTTAAGATAGATGTGGTATTTGCAGTATACATATCTGTGCCGTTTGCTGCACCATTTATTCTTGCAGGTATATATAAATACCAGGAATATTTAAGTCCTAAAGAATATGTTTTAGAAAGACAGTACACGCAGAGTATTTCAAGAATACATTATGAAACTGATGAGCCTGATGTATCACGTTATTTTACGATGCATCATTCTGTACAGAAACAGGGCAGTATGAATAGTGTATTGGAAATAATAAGAAAGAAGGTGGGATAATGGCACTGATATTTAACGCAACTAAGAAATTTCAGGATAGTGTAGTATTAACAAGTTCTTCGCATTCTGGCAAGTATCCACAAAATTCAAGGGATGCCATACAGATAGCCAAGGCACATAAAAGCGGGATATTCCAGATTGAGCAGACAGGAGCAAGAAAGCTGTATGACAGATGTTACGCATTTACAGATATTAATTATATCAATCAGGACAGAGACGACAAAATCAAGATTCTGGAGAAACTGATGGATTTTTTTAAGTCAATGCAGCTGTCTTTCAAAATTACGATTGTAAATGAATATCAGGATATGAATCAATTCATAGATGACATTTTTGTCAATAAGAATGATGATGAATACCCGGTCATAGCCTCAGGGATAAGGGAATGGATAGATGAGAAAAAAGAAGAAGCAAGAATATATGATGTGAAGCGCATACTGCTTCTTACACTGACAGTAAAAAGCAGTACATATGATGAAGCAAGAAGTTATTTTCTTGGAATGGATATAGAGATAGAAAGAGCATTTGCAGCGTTTAAAAGTAAGATTGTTCCTCTTAATGGTGAACAGAGACTGGAAATAATCGACAGGTTCTTTTATAAGGAAGATGCTGGAGCACCTTACAGCTTTGAAAGTGATGCATTATATGATGTCATTCCTGTATCAATAGATAATTATAAGGATTTTATGATATTCAATAAGAACCAGTATGTTTCTGTATTATTCGCAAGAAGATTTAACACATCAGTAGATGCCAATAAAGCGATATATACACTGTCTAACAGAGAATATCCTTCCTTCATAACAATAGATTACGCCCCTGTGGCACACGATGTGACTAATAATGCATTAAAGAGCATGTTCGGCAATAATGAAAGGGCAATAGCGCAGGAAGCAGATGCAAAGAAGAATAATAATCAGGCTGTTACGGGAATTTCTTATGCCAAGAAAAAGAAAAGACGGGAACTTGAGCGTTATATAGATCAGGTTGAAGATGATTCTGAAGAGTGTATTATGGCAGATCTTATTATAACAGTAACGGCAGAAAATGAAGATGAGCTTGTAAGAAGAATAGAAGCTTTGCAGGCACAGTCGAAAAAACTTGGGATAACACTTGATACATACAATCAGGTGCAGCTTAAGGCATTCAATACAGCACTGCCTACGGGGTGCAGACAGGTTAAGAAAATGCGTCCATTTCTTGCAAGTTCTCTTGTAGCCATGCAGCCATTCTATTCAAAAAATCTTGTAGAAAAGGGCGGAATATTCTATGGCATAGATACAACAACACAGCAGCTTGTATTTGCTAACAGAAAGAAGCTCGATTCACCTCACGGTGTAGTTATTGGTAATACAGGTTCTGGTAAGTCAATGTTCATAAAAATGACGGAAATATCACAGGTGCTGTTATCAAGCGATGATGATATCCAGATAATAGACCCGCAGAATGAAACACAGTTCATATGTGCCTTATATGGTGGTAAGTTCCTTGATATGACCCCAAGGGGTGACATACATATCAATCCTATGGAGATACCTTTAAGCGTATTTGAGAGTAAATCAGAAAAGGTAAGACATACATTCATATCATCTGTCACTGGATGGGCGAACAGCTTTACAGAGGCTGTCATGAAGAATATGGCATATACAGCAGAACACAAAGCGTTTATGACAGATGCAGTTGCCAAGGTGTATGACAGGACATTTACAGCAAAGAAACTTGTACAGCCGACAATAAAAGATGTAAGGAATGAGCTTATAAAAATGGAAGAAGAGTCTGGATATGATGTGGATAAACGTATTATTCATATGATGACTAATTCCCTTAAGCCTTTTACTGAAGGAATATATGATATGTTTGCATATCCATCTGATATAGATATAAGCAGTGAAAGGCTTGTATCATTTGGACTTAATAACATATCGGACGATATCTGGCAGCCAGTGATGACTACAATTATGTTCTTTCTGACTAACAGAATTGAATTCAACCAGGAATTACAGAGAGCAACAAGATTCATAGTTGATGAATGCCAGTATGTAACTGAGAGTATATCTACTGGAAATATTCTTCTTAAAGCAGTGCTTACTTACCGTAAATTTGGCGGCATTTGCACAATGGCATTCCAGAATTTTGCACGTGTTGTAATGAGTAAAGATTTAAGAGATATGCTTGCAAACTGCGGATATAAGATGTTTTTCAAACAGGAAGGCACTGATGCTGGTGCGTTATCAAAGATACAGAGTTTAACGGATATAGAGTATGAAGCATTATCTAACGATACTAAAGGCAGAAGCGTTATGGTGTGGAATGGGAAGGTAATACTCCTTGATGCCTTTATGAAAAATACTAATCCGCTGTACGAGTCGTTTTCAACAAATTTTCATGAAAAGGCTGCAAATAAACTTAATAATGCAGGACAGAAAGAGTAATATATATGGCTGTAAAGTTATCAGGAAAAAGTATTGGTCTTAGTAATAAAGGCATAGGAAGAAGAAAGAATTATATCGAAAATCCGGTAGATGATGTAATAAAAGCTTCAGGGATAAGAATTAAAAGCTACGACAGCAGGCAGATAGCTTTAAGAAGATATATATCAAGGGAAGATGAGCTGCTCTTTAATGAACTGCCAAAGGCACAAAGAAGAAAACTTTTAGAAGAATTTGTTCAGACAAAAGAGTATTCAGAGTTTGTAAGCGTGGCAGAGCAGTACAGAAAGGAAAATGATTTTGTATATGACAGTGTATCGTTAAGTGGAGACAGTCATTTATCATTATCACAGGAAGAAATATCACAAGAGACATTATCAGAAGCTGGTAGCTATTATAATGATGAGGTATATCAGGAAGTCACAGATGTTTCGTATAAGAAGTCAGATGTATCTGAACCGCAGTATACAGGAAGCGGGGCAGTACAGGAAGAACAGATAACAGAAGCCACATCAGAGGATACTAATGCAGGTATAGCAGTTCCGGAAGATAAAAAGCGTATAAGCAGGATAAAATTATCAGCGGAAGAAGAAAATAAAAGCCGGAAGCCAGAAAAAACTTTTGGCTATTATGACAATATCACAAAGGCAGATGATACAGCTGCAAAAGCCGCATATGAAAAGACAGACAAACTTACAGAAGCTTCCATCACAGCTTCTTCAGGCGGGACATCCGAAATAGTTAAAGCCGCAGGACAGGCAGCAAAAAAATATGCAGATATGATTAAGCAGGCAACAGGAGATGAAAGACTGGGTGAAAGTGATGTAGGAACAAATAATACTTCAGGTGAAACCAATTTCCACCCCGAAGAAAAAGGCTTTATTAAAAGTGCGGCTGTAATAATTATGACAGCAGCTACAGCGGTTCTTACATATCTTGGCTCTGCACTTATGCCGGTGATAGCATTGATACTATGTGTAGTTGTTATAGCAACAGTGCTGGTGTCGGTAATAAGTTCAGTTGCAGGTGTTATAACTAATACAGTTAATAAAGTGTCCTCAGGAATCAGGACATACCTTCTCTCAGAAAATACTATAAGCTATTCAGATGATCTAAAGGAAGCTGCAACTGATAATGAGATAATTAATTATGTGAATTACTTAATGGCAATTATGGAGGTTGAATCACACGGGGAAGGCAGTGATCCGATGCAGTCAAGCGAATCTGCGGGGCTGCCACCGGGAAGTTTTACAGACCCTAAAGATTCAATCCGGCAGGGAGCTTATTATTTTGCAGGCTGTCTTAGTCTTGCAAATGAGAATGGCTGTGATCTGATGACAGCGGTTCAGTCGTACAATTATGGAACGGGCTTTATTAACTATGTAGCAGATAACGGCGGACAGTATACGCTGGAATTAGCTATCAGTTTTGCAGAAAAATATAGTGGTGGAATTCAAGTGGATTATAGTAATTCTATAGCAGTGGATTACAATGGCGGCTGGAGATATGCGTACGGAAATATGTTCTATGCACAGCTTGTTAATCAGTATATATACAGTTATGAAGATGAAGCTGTACAGAAAATAGTTGATGAAGCTATGAAATATTATGGCTGGGAATATACATGGGGCGGCAGTAATCCCGAAGAAGGCTTTGACTGTTCTGGGCTTGTACAGTGGTGTTATTTACAGGCTGGCATAGAACTTCCAAGAACATCAAGAGAGCAATATGATTGGTGTGAAGAAATATCAGTTGATGATATTGTTCCAGGCGATCTGCTGTTCTATCAGAATGAATCATCTGGTGGCGAGATTGGACACGTTGCAATCTATATTGGTGATGGTAAAGTGTATGAGGCTGGAGACCCGATTGGCGTGTATGATAATAACGATAACTGGCATCAGGAAAATATACTTTATGCAGGACGCATAATACATTTCGAGCCACAAAAAGATAGTGATGAATAAATGTAATATCAGGAAATATAAAAATAACATTTATAAAATTGAAAGTTAAATGTGACGGAATCCGTCACACAGCAAAATAAGGAAGGAAAAAGTAAAATGATAGATTTGGTTTTAGAAAAGATTGATTTTGAATATGAGCTATTTTTTATGGATATGATGAAAAGCACAAAAGAAAATATTTTTGCAAAGAGCAGAGAGATTGAACTTAAGAAAGCGATTGTGATTTTTATAAAAGATAATGTATATAACAATCACAATATAAAGCTTATAAAAATGACAACAGCTGATAATCTTATAGACGAATTTTACAGATACGTTATCGACCACGAAGATTTAAGAAGAGAAGAAGCAATGAATAAATATCTTGATAACTATATAAAATGATAAAATCATTTTACAAAAAATCAGAAAAATATTTTTTGAGAGCCTCTTATAAAAAAGTACAAAATATAGAAAGTAAATTACAAAAATCAAAAATCCACTGGCAGGTTTAAAAATTCTGCGGGTGGATTTTTTAATGAAGGGCGGTGAAGATTTAATGAATTTAGAAATCGCAACAGGAAATTATAAGTCTGAAAAATGTAAATGTCTGTGTGCTGTTTTTGAAAAAAGGGGTATTAGGGAACTCCCTAACAAGTCCGCAAGCCACTTTTTAAGCGGCGTTTTTGTATTACAAAATGCGTATCTTGCCAATGTATAACAGAGGATAAGGAACAAAAAGTGCATCCTGTGGCAGAAAGTGCATCATAACTGCCACAGGCAGGTAAATGCTGGTGCCACATGTGATTTATGATTTGTGGCAATTTTGTGGCAGTGGCAGCTTTGTGGCAATTTTGTGGCAGCTATTTTTGAAAATTGTGGCAGTTTTGTGGCAGTAAAAATTTTAAAAATAATAAGAACAGGAGTGTAAATATTATGTCGGTATCAATACGAATATCAGATGATATGTATTACGAAATAATGAAGTTAAAGGCTGATAAAGTAAGCATAAACAAAACGGTAGATATGCTGCTTGGATTAGCACTTAAGGGAATTGAAAAGTGTGAAATGAATATAAGCAGCTCGGATGAAGCAGGAAATGATAATACAGATTTTCCGGAGAGAGTTAAAAAAATTTCTGAATACATTTTTGAAGAATTGAAAGAAAGCTATGATGTTTCTATTGAATCAGAAAATGAAAATTCACAGAATGAAGAATCCGAAAATGAAAATTCAAAAATGCACATACAGGATTTGGAAAAACAGATTTCGGATTTTCAAAAATCAGAGGAGCATTTTTTAAAAATTGAAAATGAGCTTTCAGAAATTTCAAAACTCATTTTTGAAAATCGTAAATTATTAGATGAAAAAATACAAAGTACAGAAGATGATTTATCCTCTCCCAGCATTGACTGGACAACGCTTGTAACTCCACCACCGGAGATGTATTACAACATAACAGCTGACAGGACAGAGTATCCTTATATTCTTCCTGATGATGTCAAACCGTGGAGTTATATGAAATGGAAAATCAAGGAAGAATATAAAACAGCAACGCTGGAATTCAGTTCCAATATAATTGCAGTAGCAGATTTCCTTCATCAAAAAATAATGATAGCAAACATATTGGATATGCAGGTGTGGTATCAACAGACAGCAGACAGTCTTGAAAATCTTATGCTGATATGTGAAAGAAGAGTTCTTAAAACATTCAATGGCGAGCTGCCGCTGTGGTTTAAGACAGGAATACAATTTACACATAATACAGATTATAACAGCCAGCTGTATGCAAAGCAGGAAGAAATAAACGAAGAAAGAAAAAGGAGAGGACTATATGAGTTTGAGTGTTTCAGATTTTAATAACAGGATTATAAAAACAGAGAAAGAGATTGATGTTCTTCAGGAAAAAATAAATAAAAAAAAGAAAGAGATAGCAAATCTTAAAAAGCAGAAGCATGTGCAGGAACTTAAAGAACGTACAAAGAGAAACGAAAAAATAGTATCAGCCCTTGAAGAAAAAATTGGCGGTGATATATCAGAAGATATGATAAATCGTTTTGTTGAATTCCAGAAAATGAATTCTGAAAATAATAATTCTGAAATAGAAAAATATCAGAATGAAAATTGCAATACGGACAAAACAGATTCTTATTATTAAGGCGGTGATGTTATGAAAAGAAATAAGAGTCTCGATGGTTACAGAAACAAAATGCTGCAGGTAAGACTGACAGAGGCAGAGAATGCAGCATTTCAGATTTTATACGAGAAAGCAAAGATTGATAATGCTGGGCTGCTGGTGAGTGATTTTATACGCCAGCAGCTTCTTTTTGCAAATGATGATAAGCGATTAAAAGAAATATTTAATGAAATTAGAAAAATGCGTACAGAGTTACATCAGGCACAGATGTCTCTAAGACAGTTAGAGGACAGAGCTTCAAGAGAATATTTTAATGAGGTAATTAATGACATTGAATATAAGATTGATAATCTGAAAAAAGAAATGGAGATGATGACTAATGGCAACAACAATTCTAAAGAATCTGAAAGAAGCGAAGAATAGAAAACCATCAGCGCATTTACATAATGCGATTAATTACATAATGAATCCTGAAAAAACTGAAAAAGGTTTGTGGATTAGCAGCAACTGCGGAATTACATCGCAGGAGATATATGATGCAATGATGACAACCAAGAATGAATTTAACAAAACCTGGGGAAGGCAGGGTTATCATTTTGTTATATCATTTAAGCCAGGTGAAGTTGATGAGCGGACATGTTTTAATGTAGCAAAAGAATTTTGTGAAAAATATCTGGGTGACGGATATGAATATGTCTTTGCAGTACACAACGATCACGCACATATGCATGCACATATAGTATTTAATTCCGTTGGCAGATATGATGGTAGCAAGTATAGATATGTGAATGGAGACTGGGAAAAGTATATACAGCCTGTGACGGATGAGATAACGGAAAAATATGGCTTATCCCGTCTTGAATATGATAAGAGTAATAAGCGTGCCGGACGTTCTTATGCAGAACATAAAGCATTAAAAGCAGATAAATTCACATGGAAAAGTATTATACGTCTTGATATTGATATGGCGGTATCAAGATCTGACAGTATTGAAGAATATTATTCTGAAATGGAACGTATGGGATACAAGATAAGAATAGGACATTCAGAAAAGCATGGCGAATATGCAGCATATCACCACCCTGCAATGAAGGAAGTACAGGGAAGAACTTCCAAGGCGGCCAGAAGAGATTATATCCTGGGCGATAATTATACTATTGCGGAAATAAAAAAAAGAATCCGGCTTAAGAAAAATGGTGATAATCATTATTATATACCGCCGGATAAAATATATGTCGAGCAGACACTGCATACAATAAGTGAGCATAAACAGCAGTCACGTTTTCAAGCCTGCGCTGTAGTAAGATACCAGCACGCAAGACAATATCATTATTTTGATATGCAGTTAAAAGACCAGATACAGGTAAGAAAAGACCTGCTTGCAATAGATAAGCTGCGTGAAGAGTGCAACTATATTCTTGATAATGACATAACAGATATAAGCTGTGTAAAGCAGCGGCTAGAAGAAGTGACCAAAGAGATAGGAGAGATTAAAGCAGCTTCTTATGATGCGGCATTAGCAGACAGCATATATACTTCTGATGAGCTGGAAATCAGGAGAGAATATTATTCTCTGTATGACAGGCTTATGACAGCAGACAGCAGTATGTCTGATGAAGAATATGAACTTCTGTCAGACAGACTGGAAGAGCTTGAAAGCAGCTATGCCGATATACTGTCAGCACCGATAGTTAAAAAGAATCCTTTTATGCAGGACAGGCTTAACGGCTTATATGAAGAAAGAAGGATACTTAAACGCATCGTAAAAGATGAGGAAGTGTATAATGGCGTGACGGAATCCGTCACATTTAAAGATAATATAAAGGATACTTCTAAAAATAAAGACAGAAACATTTAACGGAAAGGTAGATTGTAATTATGGAAGATATTATAATAATAGCAGATGATTCAGAGGATATATCTGATAAAGAAAGTACGGATAATAATTCAAGTATAACAGATAAGAAGCCTGACAGCAGGAAGCTGAGTGATGATGAAATAAAAGAAGCAGAAAATGCTGTAGATTATCTCTGTAAGCTCTATAAGATAACGATCAGCAATGAAACACGAAAAAAAATTGACACAATAGAAAACGCAAAATGTATAATTACAGCAATTGCAGCCTTAAGAACAAGCGTAGCTGTGAACGAAGCTGCGGCGGCAGAGGATTTGCCAGAGTCAGTTAGCACAGCAATATTTAACCTGTATACATCGAACGACGAGCTTCATAAGAAAATAAATGAAGCTTCGGATACAGTAAATAATCTTAAGAATTCTAATGACGATATAAGACAGATTTTTGAGACAGAAATAAAAAATTCGTTTGAAAGAGAGAAGCAGGCAACTAATGCGCTGATCGAACAGTATAGGGTATCTCTTGAAGCAAAAGATAAGACATATACTCTTATAATGCGCAGCAATAATGATTTAAAGAAAGAAAATGAAAAATTAAAGGGTGAAATGAATACTCTTCAAATTGAAAATGACAAGCTTAAGGCAATGAATGCCCTTCAGGCGGGCACGGCACAAAATCAACAGCCAGCCGCACAACAGACCATTAATCAGAACAATGGTAATAAAGGTATATCTTTATTTACAAAAATGAAAAATCACAGAAATAAGAATCAGCAGAATAATCATAATATGGATATCTTCATCAGTGATATTTTATCTAATAATAAATTTACAAAAGAGCAGAAGGATTATCTTATGAGCTGTATAGAATCGGGCGCAGATTATGAATTTGTAAAGAAGATTGCTGTTAGGGAGCTTGATGTTGATATGATGAAAAGAATAGTGAATTATTATAATTGTAAGAAATAATATTATTTATAAACTGACTCCAAAATTAAGGAGTCAGTTTGAAAAAAATATTATCTGTTTTTCAGATAATCGTAAATAAAATTTGCGATTATACTTGTAACAACAGATAACATAATGTTATTTATAATGTCCATAATCTTTCCTCCTGTTATTTTTTTTAGTAAATTGTTTATCTATTTGATAAATAATCTTTATAATATGAATAATGTAAAAGCATTTTTTTTACGGTGAAAAAATATATAAAATATCAAAAAAAAATATAATATTTTTAAAAAATATAAAACTGGCACTAGATGTCACTAATTAAGTGTGCTATAATAAACTTGCGTGAAAAGGATTTGAGGCAGATGTAACAATCTGTTTCAGTCCTTTTTTTGTACCCTGAAATAATAAAATGTGACGAATTCCGTCACAAATATAAGGAGGATCTATTAATGGTAAAGAAAAATGAAGTAAGACGATTATTTGAGACAGGAGCAGTAAAAGGGTATCTTCCGTCCGATATGGCAGCGATGGAAATTCATATTAATAATATGGGCAATTACACTGGGGCAGTATTTATTGACCCAATTAAAAAGGAAACAGGCAAGCCTATGCCAGTGCTTAATCTTGATGCTTTATATGAAAGTGTAAAAAATTCTGAGGATATTATTGAGGCAGGTGTAAGGTCAGCAGGCATAGTACAGGATTTTCTTAAAAATACATATGTACCTAATATTGACTTTTCAAGGCTGCCTGAGCTGATGAAGGATTTTGATAAGATAAGCGACAGATTATATCTTTCAGCAGTATCACCATCATATAATAATGAAAACACAGCAATGTTTGAAGTACAGGGAATGCGTTTTGTCCCAAAGCTGCTGTTAGCCCAGGAAGGCAGTGACAGCATGGTAGCACCGCTTCCTAGAAGCGCAGTTAAAGATATGGGATTGACAGAACAGGAATTTTTTACAAAGGTGTCTGAAAATACTAAAAATGTACTGAAACCTGAAATCAGAAACATATCTGATATTTTTAAAGATATACAGCCGGATATTGCTTCAGAAGCTATGGATATGTCGATGCTTGTAGTAACATCGCAAAATAAAATAAAAGGCGCAGCTTCACTTATACTTGATGATACAGTGTTAAGTCAGGTCGCAGCAAGATATAATAATGCTAATTATTTTATAATTCCTTCATCAATAAGCGAAGTAATAGCAATGCCTGTAAATGAATTCACTCCTGAGACAGCGGAAAGTATCGCTATGCTTACCCAGATGGTCGAAGAGGTTAATGATACACAGGTAGCTAAAGATGAAATACTGTCATATGATGTATATCATTATGATGCACAGAAGCATAAGCTAGATAAAGCTACAGATTATTGTATAAATAAGCAGTTAGATGAAGCACATCAGGCTCTTCCAAGAGCTGATGAAGAGCTTAATGAACAGATTGAAAAAAATGATAATATAAAAATGTAAAGTGGTATTTTCCTGAAGGAGAGTATCACTTTTTATTATGTGACGGAATCCGTCACGCTGAAAGGAGACACAATGACCATTAACAGTAATAATTATGGAAATCTCATTGAAAAATTAAGAACCATACATAATATATCGCAGGATACGCTTGCAAATATTCTTCTTATCAATACAGATACATTATCAAAGGTCGAAAAGGGAAGTGCAAAGCTGTCAGACAGCCAGTTAAATATGTGTGCCAATATATTTGATGTATCAAAATTTGCTTTGGAAAATGGAGAAATAAGACCAAGAATAAAGCATGCAGAATTACAGTTCAACCTTGACAAGCTGCTTGAGCAGTATAAGGAAGCTGTCGAAAGCCAGTCATATATGCTTAAAGCGATACAGGAAGCAGTGCCGCCGGAAAGATATACAGCACAATATTCAGAGATGCCGGAATATTATATACAGGGCTATTTTGTATTTGATACATTTACTGGTGATTTTGTCAAAGATAAAGACAATTTTCCTATAAAATATGACAACGCAAAAGAAGCATTGGATGCTGCTAGGCAGATGGATAAATCATACAAAAATGCTACGCAGAATAAAAATGTATCAGCAGAAAATAAAGATGAAAATGTGACGGAATCCGTCACATCTGAAAAAAATGTATTAATCAATGAAGAATCTGATAATCAAAAAATGATTTTATCAGATGATAAGGCATATGAAAATGCAGAAGAAAAACCAATGAGGTTGTAGAAGATATAAGTATATTTATGTGACGGATTCCGTCACATTTTATTATGGATAATTATAAAAATAGTTATATGAAAGGGTGATTACATGAATACAACTGATGGAATGTATGCAGATTTCAGGAAGATCGAGCAGGGAATGAGGCTGTATATGAAGATATCACAGCCTGTTGCATATGCAACATTTAAGCTTATACAGTTCCTTGCAAGAGGTGTCAAAGAGAAATTTTTTGATAAAGATGCCGTTGAAAATTTTTCAAAATTCCTGAAATCAAGTAATGGTGAATACAGTATATACAGAATGCCTTACAAAGCAGAATTATCAAGAGAACAGGCTATAGATAGAGCGAAGAATTATCTTGATAAGGCAGGAATAAAATACTGCGTTATGGATTCGGTAAATGATAAAGATAATGCGCTTCATATAAGCGTTATGAGGAAAGATGAACAGAAATTCAATGTTATGTTCACAGATTATCTTAAAGAGCAGCTCTCGGGTGGAGAGAAAACAGCAGAAGATCTTATTAATCTGACAGATGGAAAGACAACTATAATATCTATTCCGGATGCTTCGCTTGATATAATGAAAAATGCACTTACAGAAGTTAATGTTAATTTTGCTGAGCTTGCTGACCTTGTGCCAGATGATGGAGAAAAGCAGTTAAGAATAGCAAGTGTTGATTTAAACACTGCCAAACAGTGCTATGAAGCCTACAGACATTCCCTGATGAAGAATAAACCGGAAGAAGCAGCTGCTGAAATGAAAGTGTTCAGTGAAGATGATTATATCGATACTGCAAGAGAGACTACAGAACAGTATATGCATAATGCAATGTCAGATGAAATGAAAGAAAGATTTAAGCAGTATGAAGGACTTGATGCGGCCGAGATGGAAAAAGAAATAATGAAATGGGACTGCGTTATAAAGGATTCCAAAGGATTTGAATGTCAGGCTTTAAGAGCAAATATGGCATATTCCGAGCTGTCAATTGACAAAGCGACACTTGTAGATGGGAATTCCATCAACAGCCAGCTCGCAAGAAAATTTCCTAACTACTTTTTTGCTACAATACCTGGAACGTCAGGAAAACAGATAGTTATGCTTCCTAAAAATCAGGTGTTTGAGGTAGATGGTGAAGCTAAAGACAGATATATTGCATTTGTCAATAATCAGAAAAAAGTCCGCATATACAATGTTGATGGTAGCAAACTGGATTTCGATATTGGTGAAACTTACCCGACAGGTAAAGATCTGTTTAAAAAGTTCGATACACACAAAAAAAATAGTATGTATAAAGATGCGACAAAGTCTGCTGTGCAGGAATTTGAACATATAGTTCCTAAACCAGCACCAGTTAAGTAATCAACAATGAAAATATAAAGTTAGGAGCATACTTATGAATAAATGTATTTTCACAGGAAGATTGGTTAATGATCCTGAAATGAGTTTTTACGAAAAAGAAGGTCAGACTCAAAGTATTGCTAAATATAGATTAGCAATTAATAAAAGTAATTATGAAGAAGCAGATTTTATATCAGTAACATCTTTTGGCAGCAATGCGTTATTTGCTGAAAATACCTTAAAATGGGAATGAAAATTATTCTTTGCGCCCACGTTGTTACAGGCAGCTATATAAACAAAAATGGACAAAAGATTTATACTGTGGATTTTATCGCTGAATCTCAGGAATTTACAGAGTCTAAAAATACTGTAGAAGAAAGGCAAAAGGCAAACATTAATCAGGAGGAGCCTCCATTTAAATAATTATAAATACAAAATTAAAATGTTATATGACATAATTAAATTATTATTATAAGAATGTGACGGATTCCGTCACATAAGACAGGACAGATACCATATAGTGTCTGTCCTTTTATAATGTGGGATATTAATAAAATCATAAGCCCGGGATTATTTGGAAAGTATTCAGAAAGGAGTATTGCTTGAAATGGATAAGGAAATAGAATTAAAGGATTTGAAAAACCTGATAAACAATATGAAAGATACAGCAATCATAACCGTTGATTTAAGAGCATTAATATCAGATGAAAATGTGACGGAATCCGTCACACAAAAAAGAGGTGACAATAATGGCAGAGATTAATCATTATTTTTCAGATGAAGAGGCTTTTCAGCTTGATACTGTAGCAGTAAGACTTGTAAAGACCAGAGAGCCACTGACATCAGATGAGCCGCTTACATCGCCAGAAGCAGTTGTAAGGGCACTTGCACAGGAAATGTCATTTTATGACAGGGAAGTAATAGGTGTAATTAATTTCGACACAAAGATGAGACCCATAAATGTGAATTTTGTATCAGCAGGAACACTTAATTCATCATTAGCCCACCCAAGGGAAATTATGAAATCAGCAATACTGTCAAATGCAGCTTCTATGATGATGATACATAACCATCCAAGCCAGGATATTGCACCCAGCAGGGAAGATATCGAGATAACTGGCAGAATGGCACAGATATGCGGACTTATGAATATTCCTCTGCTGGATCATATCATTGTTGGTGATTATGGAAAAAATTATTTCAGCTTTGCAGATGAGAATATGATGCCCAAACCAGGCTTTAGAAGCGGATATAAGGATATGGATTTTACAAAGGTTGCAGAAGTATTTGTAAGTGAAAAAAAGCGTGAATATAAAAATAAAGATACTAAAAATAATGTAAATGAGATAACAAAAAAGCTTTCTGAGGGTGTGAAGGAAATATTCGAAGGTGACAATTACAAGAAGTATCTAAATACTATATCCAAGTTCCATAACTACAGCACGAATAATACTATACTGATAGCAAGACAGAATCCGGAAGCTACCCTCGTGGCAGGTTTTAAATCATGGGAAAATAATTTTAACAGACATGTCAAAAAAGGTGAAAAGGGAATAAAAATAATTGCACCATCTCCATATAAGAAAAAAGTGATGGTGGAAAAGGTTGATCCTGTGTCAATGGAAATTAAGCTTGATATGAATGGTAATCCGGAAAAAGAGGAAACAGAAATAAAAATGACTGCATACAGAATAGTATCAGTGTTTGATGTAAGTCAGACAGAAGGAGAGCCACTTCCACAGATAGCTGTAGAACTGACGGATAATGTAAATGAATATGAAGCATTTATGCAGGCAATCAGACAGAGTACATCAATACCGATAGAATTTGAGGATATATCAGATTCGGCTGCAAAGGGGTATTTTGATAATGCTGCACAGAAAATTGTAATCAGAAAAGGAATGAGTGAGAGCCAGAGCGTTGAAACAGCTATACATGAACTTGCACATTCAATATTGCACAATACTGATACAAATACTGAAGGAGCAGGTAAAGACAGGCAGACTAAAGAGGTAGAAGCTGAAAGTGTTGCTTATACAGTATGCAGCCATTTTGGAATAGATACATCCGATTATTCATTTGGATACATCGCAGGCTGGAGTTCTGGAAGAGAAGCCGATGAACTTAAGCAGTCATTAGAGACAATACGGGAGACTTCATCTGAACTTATTAATAGTATAGAACATTTAATACCACAGCTAAAAAAAGATGTAAAGCCTGATGAAAATGTGACGGAATCCGTCACACAGGAAGATAAAAAAGCCGAACATAGTGATGATATGACAGTCAAGGAAGCTATAGAAAGCAGGGAGCATACATATTATGGTGCATATGCAGATATAGGAACTGTACTTGATAACTTCACAACAGATGAATTAATAGAACATCTTAAAAATAATGAACTGGGTGGAGAAAGTTCATTAAGAAATTATGTTGAAAGCCAGATAACAAGTGCGCAGATTAACAGGGAACGTTATCAGTCAGAAAATGAAAATGTGACGGAATCCGTCACACCTGATAATGAAGAGCTGGAAGTAGAAGCGGCAGGAATGAGAATGTAAAACTTAAAAGAAAGGGGTAAATAGTCAATGTTAAAAAATAGAAAGATATCTTATAAGGTATATCTTATCTTGCTTGCTGTTGTTATGTTATTCAGTCTGTTTTTTGCCGGAATATTCAGTTATGAAGATACTAATATATTTAATATTCCGGATAAATTGACAGAACTAGCTGGACATTTCTGGCAGTTTAATAGATATTTCAATGCATACACAATTCAGTGTCTCGGCTGGGGATTTCTTGTCTGGATTTTTTTATGTTATGTAATAATGGACAAAATGCGTAACTGGCAGTCCCATATCGCTTATGGTTCTGAAGACTGGGGCGATGCCGAAGATGTAACAAAAAGACGAGCTAATAAAGATGAAAGCTGTAACAGAATTATATCTAAGAATTTAAGAATAGATACACAGGGTGCTGATAAGGCTTCAAACAATAATATGGTAGTTGTTGCCTCTTCCGGTAAGTTTAAGACTACATCGGTAGTCGTACCAAATATTTTAGCTGGTGGTGCAAATAAAATTGTATTAGATGTAAAAGGCGATCTGCTGCGTAATTATGGATTATATCTGAAAGAAAAAGGATATACAATAAGATGCCTAAACCTTAAATATCCTAATTTATCGGACAGGTACAATCCATTTGCTTACATAGAAACAGAGGAAGATATAATAAAGCTTATTGCCAATATCCAGAAATCGCTTACGCCACCAGATGCAATGAAAGGCGAACCGTTCTGGGACGAAGGTGTTGCCTTATATCTGCAATCAGTATTTTTCTATGAGTGGTGGTATGCAAAGAAAGAGGGAAGAACAGGAACATTTAATAATGTGTTGAAATTAGTAAATGACGAAGCTAAAAAAGATACTTCAAAGCCAGTTGAAAAAGGTAAACAGCCACCTACATTGTTACAAATTAAAATGGATCAACTAGCAGAAGAAGATAGTCCCGATAATCCAGCTGTAAGGGACTATAGAAAGTTAAAAGATGGTGCAGCTGAAACTGTTCGTTCGATTATAATTATAACAAATGCCAAATTGAAATTGTGCGAAACAAAAGCACTCAAGCGTATTTTTGAAGATGATGATATGCATCTGACAGAATATGCTACTGGTGTAGGAGGTACACTTGATAAGCCTAATAAAAATAAACTGATAACATTCTTATGCGTAGATGATTCGGACCAGTCATACAATTTTGTGTGTTCTATGTTATATTCTCAAGCATTAACTATCCTTATGAGAATGGCTGATAATGACCTGGGTGGTTCGTTGCCGATAGCATTAGAATTATGGCTTGATGAATTTTATGCCGGTGCAAGACCAGCAGATTGTGCGCAGCTCATGGGCGTTATCAGATCGCGAAATATAAGTATGATACCAATATTGCAATCAGTAAGTCAGCTTAAAGATTTGTACCAGGGTGAAAAAGCAGAGATTATCCACGATAACTGTCCTATATTTTGGTTCGGTGGTTGTGGCCAGGGCGCTATAGAAACACAGAAAGCTATATCAGAATTGCTTGGTAAAGCAACGGTAGACATTGCTTCTGATGGTAGCAATGGCAATAATAAAAGCACCAATTACCAAAAGACAGGCAGGGAGCTTATGACTCCAGCAGAAATCAAAAATATGGATAAGCATTACTGCATAGTCTTTCTTGAAGATGAACGACCAATATATGACAGGAAGTCACTTCCTTGGGAGGATAATCCTTTATATAAGCAGGCAATGCAGCTTAATGAAGAATCGGGTGTAGGAGGTTATATTGTAGAACCTAAGTCGATGGTAGACCCACATACAGGCGAGTATGTAACAATACAGAATTACATAAATATAGAAGAAACTGATGAACTTCCTGAAGGAGTAACACCTATAGATATTTATGATGATAAATTCCTTCATATGAATTTTGCTTCAAAAGAACCTTCTGATGATGAAGTGAATGAGGAACTGAAACGTTTATATGCACTTAAAAAGAGCCTTACACAAAAAGAAAATAAAAGAAAAGCCACAGAAAAAAGCAGGAAAGCTGTTTCATCAGACGTGACGGATTCCGTCACAAATGATAAAAGGAACATCAGGACAGATAAGATGGATAGCAGCATATCATATAATGTGCCAACCAGTATTGAAGATGGAATTATGCAGTATTTTGGTACTATGGATAGAGGACAGCGCAAGTTAATCCAGATGGCCATAGAAAATAATATGCCGGAATTACTAATAAGGAAAATGTTCGTAATGCAGTATGATACAATGAAACAGTTTTATGATTCATATTTCAACTGATTATATAAGATGATATGTATTATATGAATATAGATATATAATCAATATTATGTAGTTATACATAGCAGTTATCACTGTTATATATTAGTGATAACTGCTGTTTTTTTTAGATTATATGTATTATGATATATGCGTATTAAATAATACATATATTGACACAAACCGACAACTGTAATAATATGAATTATATAAAATTTACATATTATATTTATAACCATCATAAAAAGAGGGGTGATATTATGAAGGGTTATAGCCAGTTGAATTATCGGAAACGCATTCATCTTGAAACAATGTTTAGTCTCAAATTATCTAAATTTGAGATTGCTGCCAAAATGAATATCTGTTTAAAAACTGTATATAATGAATGGAATAAAGGCAGATATTTACATACTAATTCAGACTTGACAACTGAGTGGAGATATTCTGCGGATAAAGCGCAGGGCATTACAGATAAAAATGTATCTAACAGAGGGACTATGCCAAAGCTTCTTAAAGACAGGAGGCTTGCAAAAGAAATAGAAAATAATATATGTAATAACGGCTACAGCGTTGAAGTAACTGTTAATGTTATGAAGCAGTCAGGCAGAATGTATAAATATGAACAGTCTGTGTGTACAAGGACAGTTTACAATGCCATAGATAAAGGATATTTTACACACATAACTAATAAAGACCTGCCAATCAGACGCAATAAAAAATTGCACAAGAAAAATGCTGTAAGAGTACAGAAAAGAGACATCGCAGGTATGAGCATAGAGGACAGACCTGAAGATATCCTGACAAGAGAGGAGTTCGGTCACTGGGAAATGGATTCCGTTATTGGCTCAAGAGGAAAGTCTAAAAATACATTACTTACTCTTTTTGAGCGAAAGACAAGACAGCCGATAATCTATAAGCAGTCAGACAAGTCATCTGCAAGTGTAGTTGAAGCTCTTGATGATTTAGAGAAGAAATTAGGAGATAAATTTTATTTGATATTCAAAACTATTACTGTTGATAACGGAACTGAATTCGCTGACTGTGAAGGAATAGAACGCAGCTGCATATACCCTGGGAAGAAAAGAACACAGGTGTATTACTGTCATCCTTACTGTAGTAGTGAGAGAGGTTCAAATGAAAATGGCAACCGAATGATAAGACGAAAAATTCCAAAAGGAACAAATTTCGATAATATGTCCAAGAAAGAAATAGCACAGGTACAGAAATGGCTGGAAAATTATCCGCGCCGTATGTTTGGCTATAAATCATCCAAACAATTGTATCTCGAGGAAATGAAGCTGTTAATCTGAATAAATGCAATTGAATAATAATTTTTAAAAGACTGACAAATGCCAGTCTTTTTGTGCTGTAATTCGATGTGAATTTTACTGCAATACCAGTAGAATACAGACCTCAAGGCACATAATAAACTACATTTATAGTATACTAAAATGCGGTAAAAATACTGTGAAAATATTGTAAAAAAAGCTTGACATTTACATATATTAGGTGCTTTAGAATAATGTATTGTGGTAATGTTGAGTTGTATTATATAATAATATATTTATAAAGAAGTGCAGGATTATAAGAAGTATATTTGAAATGTAGAAGAATGTAGTGGTGGAGAAAAATGGGTAATAAAGAGAATAGTAATATAGACGATAATATAAATAACAACTTAAATGATATTAAAAATAATAATACCAATAGCAGTACAAATAATAACATAAATTATATTAGTAGTAACAGGAAAGCTTACTTTCACCTTCCCGGTCTGTTTGAATTCTATGAGTTTTATAAAGTATTCCTGTCATTGTTTTATGAACACAGGGAGTATTTTTATGACTGGTGTGATATAGGTTCTATATATGGTGCACCAGCGGATTGCATATGGGGCGGCGGGCGTGCCGGATTTGGAGATAGTGAGGCAGAAAAAGTATTTTCACTTATGGCACAATATGGAATATCGGCAAGACTTACATTCAGCAATTCGCTTATCAGGAAGGAACATCTGGCAGATGTGAAATGTAATAAGTTGTGTGAATTATTAAAGGCGGCTTCGAAATTGCATAGTGATTATAAGGTTACATCTGAATATGCGTCTAAAGATTATTCTATAGATAATTCGATAAGAGATACTGCATTTAAAAATGGAATTATAGTTCACTCAGATATTCTGCTTGACTATATAAAAAATAAATATCCAGAGTTTTGTTTCGTTTCATCTACAACCAAGGTACTAACAGATTATAATGATTTGCTGAACGAGGTAAACAGAGATGATTTTAGTTATGTTGTGCCAGATTTCAGGTTGAATAGATGCTTTGATAAGCTAGGGACGATGACACAGGAACAGAAAGATAAGATTGAATTTTTATGTAACGAGTGCTGCTGGATTGGCTGTTATGACCGTAAAGCCTGTTATGAGACTGTAAGCCGTATGAATCTGGGCGAAAATTGCAACGGGCATATATGTGTGTCGCCTGAAGCAGGCGATGGATATAGATTTTCCAAGGCAATGCACAACCCGGCATTTATAAGTGTAGATGATATCAGGAATATATATATGCCTATGGGATTTACCAATTTTAAAATAGAGGGCAGAAGCCTTGGAAGTGCACTGGTGCTGGAATTTCTTCTTTATTATATGACTAAGCCGGAATACCAGATAAATGTAAGAGAAGAGATATATCTTGATAATATGCTTGATATATTTTAATACGAATATTGCGAGTATAATTTTAATAATATTTAGGATATTAAAAATATTGAAAATAAATAATAATATACAATATTTATCAAAAAAAGGAGAATAATACTATGAAAAACTCAGCTGTTCAAAGTGCTGTTACACAGAATATTAATATGTTAAATAAGTTACATATGGCTATGATTGAATTATATAAGGGGGATTCCAGGAGAATACAGCATTTCTGTAAAGTTCACAGTTATGCCAGGTTGATTGCCCAGATGGAAAATGTAGATTACAAGACTTTGTTTATTATTGAAACAGCGGCACTGACACACGACATAGGGATTCATACATGTGAAGAAAAATATGGAGAGTGTGGCGGCAGATTGCAGGAAAAGGAAGGACCTGCACTTGCTAAAGAGCTTCTTGAAAGACTTGGATTTGAAACAGACATTTCAGAAAGAGTGCAGTATCTGATTGCACATCATCATACATATAGTAATATTGACTGGATTGATTACCAGATACTTGTTGAGGCTGATTTTCTTGTAAATATGTATGAAGATGGTGTATCAAAAGATGCAGTGTTAAAGGCTTACAACAATATTTTTAAGACAAAATATGGGAAATATATATGTAAGGATATGTTCTTAATTGATTGAAAAAATGTTTATAAAAATATAAGTATGTAAGGTATATGATTGTGAGAATCAACACATAATACATATGTATAAGAGATTGCAATGTAAATTAACAATCCTAATTCATAGTGGTGGCAGAATTGATTTCTGATATGCACATCGCAAAATAACCAGATTAAGAAAAGAGGCATATGTATGTTGTTGACTGAAAAAGAAATGTCGGTATTAAAGGATCTTCAGACACAGGAAAAGAATTGTATTGATAAGTACGAGAAGTATGCAGGACTTGCAAAGGACGATGAGTTAAAACAGCTTTTTGAAGAGCTTAAGAAAAAGGAGCAGGAACATTATAAGACGATAGGTCAGATTTTAAATGGTGAAGTGCCATCCTGCGATTGTAATGATACAGCAGGAAAGGACTATCAGCCAAAGGGCAGTTATTCAAAGAGTGAAGAGTCAGAGGATAAAAAGAATGACTGTTTTCTTGCAACAGACAGCATAGGAACAGAAAAGCTTGTATCAGGTGAATATAATTCCAATGTATTTGCGTGTACTTTAACATCTATAAGAAAAGTGCTTGCAGATATAGAGATAGAAGAACAAAATCACGCTGAAATGCTTTATAAGTATAAAATGGCGAATGGTATGCAGTAGATAGTTTGATAACTACATTAAAAACAAAGAAAATAAGTAAATACTCAGAAAAAAATAATCAAAATATAAAACGCTATGTTATCATTGTGTGATTTCATAGCGTTTTATTAAACACCACGGTTATTTAACAGCTGAATTATTTTTCTCGTCAGCTTCTTTAGTAGCCTGATGGTCTATTCGGCATCCGAATATAATACCGCCAACAATTAATAAAACAACAATTCCTACAGTTATATTTCCAACCATATAATACTCCTTTTCTGATTTAATTAAGTTAATATTTCAATTCGTTAAATTTAATGTTTAGCCAAATTATATTGTACTGTCAGCTAACTGTATATTTAGCTGACTGCACAGTTAGTCTGTTCAGATTAGTCAAATAAAGAGATTTTATATTTAACTGCTCTGAATATTTTATAGATTATGGTTACTACAATGCCTAAAGTTATGCCTAAAGTAGAACCAACAGCTATAAGACCGCCTATAGCTATGCCTATATATGTTAAAATGTTCATAATATCTCCATTCTTATAAAATGTATTAAATTGTTGCAATATATATTGAGGCTGGTTTATTACAAATAAATACATTTTATACATAATTATTTATTGCATATTATATGAATTCATTTTGAGATAATTATTTTGAACCATCCTTTTTATGGATATAATCAACAATAATCGTTGAATAAGATGGATTGATATCCAAAGAATAATTAAATGAATATATATGATAGAAATTGTCAATATTAAAGTTATTATGTAAAATAACAGCGGCAATTGAGCGTATTAATAGACGTGTTCCCATTCTTGGCAACACATTTTCTGAAGTAATAGCTGTCTGATTACCAAGCATCTCTGATGTACATGGTCTGTAATCATTTATAGAAGATTTTGGCGTAGTAATAAGCTGGAAATCGTGGAAATCAGCTTCTGTTTCATACGATATCTCAGTGAGAGCAGTCTGCACATTGTAGAAACACAGTCCGCCAAAGAACATTGCTATTATAAATATGCAGCTTAATAAGCGTAAACATCGTTTCTTCATAACAATACCGCCAATCCTTTCTATAGTCTGTTAATATGAAGATAATAGCATATTAAGAAAATTTTGTTAATAGTCAATTAGCAGGATAATAGATTAATTGCTGTTAGTTTATATCAAAAAATATGTCATACAATACGGTATATAAAATATAGTAAAAAAATGCTGGACAAATGGCATACAATAATGTAATATTAATCAAGTCGGGTGACCGATATAACAAATAAGCAGTCGTGGCGGAATTGGCATACGCGCTAGACTAAGGATCTAGTCCAT
>ENA-OPXB01000013-OPXB01000013.1-human-gut-metagenome-genome-assembly--contig:-NODE-13-length-136547-cov-3.526456_pt1 | contig 136547 bp, 175 predicted proteins | sample MGYA00241516_ERZ502024 | MGnify/ENA primary metagenome ERZ502024 (study PRJEB25962, sample SAMEA2041926) | human gut metagenome | biome: human gut; feature: human-associated habitat; material: faeces...
CTCTTTCCTCTTCTTTCTTAATTTATTCATTTCATTCATAAATACGAAAGATTAAAAATAATTTTAACTCATAGGTAATTTATTTATCATCAATGTTAATACACTAATATAAGGAGGTGGTTAAATAAGACATAGTTAAAATATCTAATGAGAGCTTTTCTAAGAACTTTTAATTGAAAAAAGGATTAGTTATTCAAGAAAGAGGTAGAATTGCTTAAAATTGAATTTAGGAGGTATAAACATGAAAGTGTATATTGTCACAGAAATATATTGTAGTGAAGAAGGAGTTCATAGGGAAGTTAAATGTGTTTGTAAAGATAAGAACACAGCTAGAGACAAAATGAAAGAATATGCAAAGCAACAACTAGAGGAACAATTTGAATATGAAGATTGGGCAATAACAACGATAGAAGACGATAAATGTATTTTAGACAGCATATACGAATCGCTTGTATTTAAAATAAATGATTGGGAGGTGATAGAATGATTATTCAAAGTAGAAAATAATTAATACAATAGTACATAGTTACACAATAGTCAAAAATGCATAACAGAATCAATTATAAAAGGTTTTAAACTTATTTAAGATAATTTAATCAAGTAAGAGATACAATATTTTTAGAATTGATTTAAATGGATATTTGATAATAATTAATAAAGGTGGTGATTATATGAATTGTGGTTATTTAGTTATATTATTATTTTCATTAATAATCTGTATAGGTTTAGGTATAGCAAAATTTATATCTTATAATGGAGAATATGATGGGGAATGTACTGATATGATTAAATCATTATTTTGTATAATAGATTTGGTTAAGGATTTTATAGTTATATTTTGCTTGTTACATTATTTATTATATGGAAGTTTATTTTAAGGAGGAAATACGAAATGAGTAGGATATCTAAGATAGATAGGGTTATAAAAATAGAAGAAAAAATTAAACAAGCAATTGAAGAAGGTAAAAATAAAGAACATATAGAAAGATTGTTTTTAAGCTTGGAGCGTATTGAATATAAAATTGATAGAATAGATGATTATTCAAAGTAGAAAATAATTAATAAAAAGGAGATTAATATATGAATTATAAATTCAAAGAAGATATTGAAAGAGGGGAAATAGGAGAAAATATAATATATAATTATTTTATTAATTTATCTAATGTCAATAATGTCATCGATGTTAGAGATGATGAAAAATATAGAGATATGGATATAGATTTTATTGTTATATTTAGTAATGGGGAAAAATTAAATATAGAAATTAAAACCGATTATGAGGCGCATAAGACAGGAAATTTACCCTATGAATATCGAAGTAATATAAAAAATAACACAATAGGATGTTTAGAAAAACAAAAGCTGATTATGTATTTTGGTATATATATGAAAATCAAAAGATATATAAAATGGATATCAAGAGTGTAAAAAAATTTATACACTCTTATAAAAATAAATATTCTCAAATAGATATGGGAGATAATGCTAAAGGATATTTATTACCTATCGAATGGTTAAAAGATGAGGATATGATTGAAGAAATACTTTGTAAATAATTAATAAAATAGGGGTGGATAAAATGTCAAGAGTATATTTCAATAGATTTTTTAGCAAAATAGATAAAAAGGGTATATATGATTATGCAAAATTAGATACAAATATAAATGATTTAGAAGAGAGAATACAATATGTATATGATTTATTAAATGTAGTGAAAGATGAAAATGGAACAGAATTTAGTAACGATGAATTTTGGAATGAAATATTCGTTCAACGTATTAATAAAACAAGTTATATTGATTTAATGCCTAATTCAGAAACAGAATTATATTCTGAATCAAATATAGCAAAGACTTTGGAAGCTATAGCAAATTATATAATGTGGTGTGACCCTAATAAAAAAAAGAAAGAACATATTAAAATATATGACAATGAAAAGAAATTTCAAGATGCTATATCTAAAGATAGAAAATATTTTGATACATATGGAGAATCGGTAGATGATGGTGTTATTATATTAAGGAGAAAAGAAAATTACAAGAAAGCTAAAGATGAAAAAGTTACAGCTGAAGATTTAAAAAATTATCCAGAGTTAAGAGAATATAAAAAAGAAATAGATAGATTGAGTTCTTACATAAGAGAAGATAGATTGGATGAGTTTATGGAGTACATGCAAAACAAAGGACACACTAAGATTAAAACGGAAAGACAAGCTAAATCATTTTTAGTAAACCACATAGGAGAACTTAAAAAAGACATGCTACAAGCAAAAATAGAATTAGCAAGACCTATTGTTTGGAAAGCTCCATTAAAAGATGCAGGGGAGCCCGATTGGGACGAACTTGATGAATTGGATTCTACTCATATGAAAGCTTTATTGCAATTATATAGAGAATTAGAAGTGTATGATTTTCAAAGCGATTTAGGATGTATATTTAAAGATTTAGAAGATGTACTCAATGAGGTTAAATTAACTGAAAAACAAGAGGAATTATTAAATTTATGGATGAAAGGTATGACGGTTAGTAAAATAGCTAAAGAGTTAAATAAAAGCGTAGGTACAGTGAGTAAATATTTAGACAGAATAGTTAATAAAATAGTTGAGGTATATGAAGAAAAATTGGAAAATTGGTATTATTTAAATATAAGAAAAGGAGAATATAAACGTTGTAATAAATGTGGTGAAGTTAAATTGATTAATAAATTTAATAAAAATGGAAGTAAAGGAGTATTATCTATATGTAAAAAATGCCGATAAAAATAGAATATTTTAAAAGTGTGCAAAATATACTACTTTTTTCCTAGTATAAATAGCGTATTTTGTGTAAGGCTAAAAAAGCCTACAATATTTGTTATTTTTATTAATATTTTATAATTTATTAAGGGGGTATGTTTTATGGAAATAAACGTAGTAAAAGAATTACAAGGAGCTTTAGAAGAAAGAGGCTTAAAAGTATCTCAAGCAGAGGCTAGAGAAATATTAAAAGGATTAGAAGATACTGTTTCTTCAATATATCAACAAATGGAAGTAGGAGACACAGTTAGTATGGGAATGTTTCTAGTTGATAAGAAGATACAAAAAGGTAGAGAAGGTGTATTAAAAACTAAAGAAGGACAAGTTACACCTTATAAAACAGATGATAAAGTTACTGTAAAAGTTAGACTTAAAAAATCTGTAAAAGAAAGAATAGAAGAATAATTAATAAAGGGAGGATAAATATGAAAATTTTAAGAATGGATAGAGGAAATGGCAAAACTTTCCACTTGATAAAATTATCTGCTATCCTTGATTCTCCCATAATATGTGCTACAGAACAAAGTAAAAAATACATATTAGATAAAGCAAAAGAAATGGCATTAGAAATACCAGAACCGATAGTGGTGAATAGAAATAATTTTGAAATAGTTATGAAAGGAAGAAACACAGATTTATTAATAGATGATTTAGAATTAGTATTGAAAGGTTTGTTTGGAAGCGATGTGGTTGTTGCAACAACAAGTGAATCTGTTTTAGAATTTTAAACGGGAGGAAAAGAGTAATGTTTAATAAATATTATATTTTCAATGAAGATACAGACAATAAATTAAAAGAGTTGGGATTTGAATTAAATAAGGATACATTAACGTATGAAATGGTATGTTATGATTGTAATAGAATAATAGCATATACGGTAAATGATAAGAGTGCAGGGGTTCAAAGAATATACCCTACAGGTGTACGTAGTAAAATATTTAAAACAGATATATATCGTTTTTATAATTTTGAAGAGATAAAATCGTCGTTAAAATATATGCTTGAACAATTGGTTTGTAACAATTAATAAATGGGGAGTGGTTTGATGATATTTAAAGAAGGAAAAACATTAGAAATAAAAGTATCAAGAGTTAAAGAAACTGATAATGGTATTATTATTGAAGAACTAGATAAAGATGGTTATGGTTTAGAAACTTTTTCTTTGGAAGATTTATTTAGTAATTTTATTGGAGAGGATAAAGTTAAAATTAAGATAGAAAATGTAATTGAAAGATAATTAAATAAGGGAGGTACAAAACCTCCCAATTATTTTTTTGTTTATTTGGAGGGAATTATGAATAAAAAAGGATTAATACAGGATTGTTTAAATAAACTTAATAAATTAAACGATATGTCATGGGAAGATATAAATAGAAAATATGAAACAGATTATTCAGATGACCATTTAAGGAAATTAGCATATGGATTTAAATTATATTTTGAAACTATAAATGAAAATGATGTAGATAGCAAAACATTAGCTGAAATAAAAAAGGAAAAAATAAAGTTAACTGATTTAAGGACAGAAGTGAATAGACAATTAAGAGGGTTATCTAGGATGGAAAATGTAATGAATTTAATAAGTGAAGAAATCAATAATTTAAATTCAAGAAATCCATTAATGAACCGCTATGTTCCAAAAGAAGATTCTAGTGGAAAAGACGGAATTTTGATATTAAGTGATTTACATATTTCTATGACTGTAGAAAATTCAATAAATAAATATAATAAAGATATAGCCATAAAAAGGTTAGATAAAATAATTGATAAAACAATAGAACATTGTATTGATAATAATATAGATAAATTACATTTAGTATTGAACGGAGATTTAATATCTGGTGAATTACATAATAGTATTAAATTATCTAATCAAGAATCTTTGGTAAAACAAATAGTAAGTGTTAGCGAAATAATATCACAGGTAATAGAAAAACTATCAAATTATTTTTATTTAACTGTAACTCAAAATAATGGTAATCATGAAGCAGTAGAAATGATGAAAGATGACAGAAGTAATAGTAACAATTATTCTATGTTATTAAATGAAATGATTAAAATGAGAACATCGAATTTATCTAATGTTGTATTTTTAGATTCGATAAATAATGGTGAATTATCTGTAATGAATGTAAAAGGAAATACAGTTGTTTCATGTCATGGTGACCAAGTCAATTTAAATAAAGTAAGTGAAGAATTATCTATGGTTATAGGTGGTGAAAATATAGATTTAATTTTATTAGGACATTATCATCAACCTAAAATGTTTTCACAATATAATACAGATATATATGTGAACGGAAGTTTAATTTCAACAGATGATTATGCTATGAAGAAAAAATTATATAACAAGCCTTCTCAAACATTATTAATACTCGATGAAGATGGAATAGTTGCAAGTTATGTAATGAAAGTTGAATAATTAATTAAACCACTCGAATAAGAGTGGTATTTTTATTTTAAGGATTGAAATGATATTGATAATTATATCAGTATTTTTTGAGTCTTTAAAATAAGGCTCAAAAATTAAATTCTCCCCTTTAGGTTACGGCTAAAAACTCCTTCCATTAGTCGTAACCATTTTTTTCATTTTAAAGGAGAGTGATATAATGGCAGACACAAAACAATGTTCAGCTACAGGTAAATTTAAACCTACCGTTAGAGATTTCTACTCTACACAATCAATGCTTTATGAGCATGATAAGAAATTACCCATGAGTAAAGAAGTAGTTGATAAATATTTTAAAAAGTTATTAAAAAATTATAACAACGACCATAGATTAGCATTTATACATTTATGTATGGTTTTAGATATGTATTATGACGAAGAAACATATCTGAAATGTGTTGAGAAATATGGCAATAATTTTTTAGGTAATTATACTAGAATAATGAATAGAGATAAAGCATTTAAAGGGTTAACATCTTTAGATAATATGCTTACTTATGATGGTGTAACTAATATTATTACTGGAGAGACAGTTACTTCAAGTGAGGTTGTTAACTTTTGGGGTAAGGGATTTCAAGATGATGAGTATGAATTACTCCAAAGAAAATATGAACAATACACAGATAATTATCCGTCTAAAGCCATTCAAGAAGTTAATTTAATTAAAACAATATGTATGTTAGAGGTTCTAAGAGAAAGAGCTATAGTCAAGAATGACCAAAAAGCATTTGAAAACTTAACTAATCAAATTTCCAAACGTATGGAAGAATTAAATGTTTTACCATCTAAAATGAGCAAATATGGTGAAGACGATAATTTAAGTTATGGTACATTAATTGCTAAAGTAGAAAAAAATGAACCTATTCCAGATGTCCACCCAGAATACGATGATGTGGATAGAATTAAATGGTGGTTAAATCGTTACTTCTTAAATCCTATTAAAAAGTTAATAAATAATGATTCAACTCCTTATACAGAGGAGGATGAAAAAGGATATGGAGAATAGATTAAAATGCAAACAAAGAAAAAACTTAAAAAAAGATTCATATGAAAATTTATTAGATGGTGTAAAAATATGGACAGAATATTTTAGAAAAAATCCACATAGATTTTGTATGGATTGGTTAGGAATTAATTTATATTGGTTTCAACAAGTATTACTTTACATGATGAATATATGCACAAGTTTCTGCTTTATTGCGTCACGTGGTCTCGGTAAGTCATTTCTAACTGCGATATTTGTATGTTGTAGAGCAATATTATATCCAGGTTCTAAAATAATAGTTGCATCTGGTAACAAAGACCAGGCAGGATTAATTATAACCGAAAAGATTGAAGATTTACGAAGGGAATACCCTGCGTTAGCAAAAGAAATTAAAAAAGTTCAAAATAATAAAGATAATGTTAAATGTATATTTAAAAATGGTTCTGTAATAACAGCTATAGCTTCTAATGATGGAGCGAGGGGCTTGAGAGGGAATGTATTGGTTGCAGATGAATTTAGGCTTATCAAATTAGATATAATAAATTCAGTTTTAAAACAATTCTTAACAAATCCAAGAAAACCTCCATTTTTAGAAAAACCCGAATATAAGGATTATCCTCTTGAATCTAACATGGAAATATATCTTTCTAGTGCATGGTTAAAAGTTCACTGGAGTTATGAAAAATTCACAACCATATTTAATAGAATGTTTGAAAGTGGAAAAGCATTTGCTTGTGCAATTCCTTATTTGGCATCTTTAGACCATAAACTTGTCTTAAAAGATAAGATTGAAGAAGATAAAGAGGATATGGGTGAATTTGTATTTAATATGGAATATGGTGCTATATGGCATGGACAAAGTGGAGATTGTTTCTTTAATACAGCAGATATGTTGAATGCAAGAGTTCTAAAGAATTGTTATTATCCATTAACGGACGACGATTATAGGAATCCAGATAAAAAGAAAGAAAAATTAAAACGAATGCCTAAAAAGAAAGATGAAATAAGAATAATTTCAGTTGACGTAGCAACGGCAAAAGCTAACAAATCAAATAAAAATGATAACTCTATTTTTACTTTATGGAGATTACTTCCTAGTGGAAATAATATTATTAGAGAAGTTGTTTATATGGAATCACATAATGGTATGAAATTTGAAAAACAAGCCACTAGAATTAAGAGATTATATACAGAATTTAAAGCTGATAAAATCATTATAGATGGTGGTGGTTTAGGTATAGCAGTAATACAAGAGATGGAAAAATCATCTTATGACGAAAATATTGATGAACATTACGAACCTTTTGGCATTTATGATATGAGTACGCAATCAAAAGATTTTCAACCTTTAAAAAATGGTATAAATTGTATATATGTAATTAAAGGGAATCAAAAAATAAATAATGATTGTGCAGTATATCTTAAAAATGCTTTTAGTAGTAAAAAAATAAGATTATTAATAGAAGAAAATGAAAAAAGAGGAGATTTTAGTAAAGACTTAAAATATCATCAAGACGCAGAATATCATGCTAATAAAATAGCACCATTTATTCAAACATCTAATTTTATATTTGAATCAATAAACTTAGATTATGAAACTATGGGGAATGGTGATATAGTTCTTAAAGAAAAAGGAAGAAATCGTAAGGATAGATATTCTTCTATTACTTATGGTAATTATTTAGCAGAATTGATAGAAAGAGATATAAGAAAGAAAAATAGGAATAAGAAAAAGAGACATATTTTCTTGGCTAATTAAAAAGGTGGTGAAAATGTTTGAACGAAGGGAAAGATAATAGAAAGAATAATTTAGAATTTGCACAGAAATCTTCTATGATTGATATAAATAGTATAGATAAGGTAGCTAGTAGTAGAAAGAGAAGTAAAGTTGATACGGATACAATAGCTAGTGCCTTAGAAAATCCTTATTCTAATGTTACTACACTACAACAACAATCTGAATTAATGAGGGTTATTAATGGTAATTTAAAAGAAATAATAAATTATAAATCGAATTTATTAACTTACGACCATTATTTAGTCCCATTAGATGCAAGTAAATTTATAACTAAAGGACAAGATAACTTTTTTAAATCTTACAGAAAAGCCTGTTTAGAGTTAGAAAAATATAATTTAAAAACTCTTTGTCCCTGGATTTTAGAAAGCGAATTTAGAAAAGGAGAAATATATTTATATAAACAAGAAACAAGTGATAATATTACATTTGTTTCTTTACCAGAAGATTTATGCAAAGTTACTTATACCGAATCTTTTATGTTAGGTTATAGTATAAAACTTAGTGGTATTAATACTAAACAATTAGGATATTACCCAATAGATATTCAAAATTTATACGCTGATTATAAAGCAGGTAAATTGAAAAATGATGAAAATTTCATAGACAACTATTATATGTTACCACTTGAAAATGCAATAGCTTTTCTTCCAGAAGTAATAGAAAGTAAAGGTATTCCATATTATTCTGGATTGCTTTTAGATTTAAGTAGAATAAAAGATTTAGCAGATGCTAGCATGGAAAATATTGAGGCTAATAATTTTAAATTAATTCATCAATTATTACCTACGGATGATGATGGTGATTTAAGTATAGAACCAGAAACGGCAACGTTTTATCATAGAGCATTAGTTAAAAATGTCAGAGATGGTATAGGTGTTGTAAGTTCACCTTATCCAATAGATTCCGTTTCATTACAAACCAATAAAGTTTCTGATTATGAGGAAATAAACAATTTAACTAAAAATGTATACGATACAGCTGGTATAGATAGTAATTTATTTAATGGAGACAATAGAAGTAGTACTCAATCTGTAATCTATGGAACAATTGTAGATAGTTTAATGCCATTAAATCTATTAGATAGAATTAAAATATGGTTAAATTATGCTTTTAGTAAAAATTCATCATTAAAGAACTTTCAATTGTGTTTTTGTGATACAACCAAATTTAATAAAGAGGAAAGAATCCAATCTAGTTGCAATAGATTAACTACATGGGCAAGCAAATTGGAATATTTAGGATTATGTGGATATTCACCATTAGAAGCGTTAAATATACTTCAAATAGAAAGTATATTAGATTTTAATAGTTTGATGACTCCATTAGCCAACTCGCATACTATGAATGGTTCTGAAATTGGAGATACTGGTGGAAGACCGAGTGCATCAGAGGAGTCTGGTGACCCGAATAGAATGCCAGAGAGTAGTAATGCTGGAGATTATTAATTTAAGGAGGATTAAATATGAAATATAAAAATCCATTATATATATGTTATGATGCTAAGCAAAAAAATTTTTTAATAAATGAAGGACTTAAATATTATGTTTGTGGATTAAATCCCAATAATCATAAAACATTTTGGGTATTTATGAGAGATAAAGATTTAGATTTAGCATTAAATAAGTGGAATAAAAAATAATTAATAAAATATTAGGAGGAATATATATGTATTTTAATGAAAAGCACAAAGAAAGAGTTGAAAATCGTGGAGACGGATATGTTTATATAGGAAGTTATCATAAAAATGAAACAACTATGGATATGAAGAATGAAAAACATAATGCTACTTATATTAGAGTTAAATGTCCTTATTGTGATGAGGAATATGACGTCGTTAAATATAGTTTTATAAATAGAAAAGATAAATGTACCAATTGCTGTAATGCTTATGAAAATAGTTTTGCCTATTATATTCAACAAGAATTAAAAGAACCTTTAAATAAATACTGGGATTGGAAAAAGAATGAATTAAATCCTTATCTGATTTATAAGGGTGCTAAAAAAATAGTTTATATAAAGTGTGTCAAAAATAATCAACATGGGAGTTATAAAACTACGGGACATCAGTTTTCGAGAGGTGATAGATGTCCGTATTGTAGCACTAGACGAGGTAAAGTACATCCTTTAGATAGTTTTGGTACTTTATATCCCGATAAAGCGAAGTATTGGTCTCCTAATAATGATAAATCTTCTTATGAAGTCACTCCTAAGAGTCATAAAAAATATAAATTTATATGTCAAGAATGTGGAAGTGAATTTGAGAGGGAATTAAAAGTTTTAAATCGAGCTGATACAGGTGTTATTTGCATAAATTGTAATTCTTCACAATTAGAAACAAAAACTAAAAATATATTAGAAAAATATAATATTAATTATAAGACACAAGTAAAATATGAGGGATTGTTAGGATTAGGAAATGGCAATTTATCATACGATTTTTATTTACCAGATTATAATTTATTAATAGAATGTCAAGGAGAACAACATAAATCATGGCAAAAGACCTGGATGTCAAAGAAGGATTTTGAAAGACAATTAGAGCATGATAAAAGAAAAAGAAATTATGCTAAAGAACATAATATTAATTTATTAGAAATTTGGTATTATGACATGGATAATATAGAAGGAATATTAATAAAAGAATTAAATTTAGGATAGGTGATATAATGGATTATAATATTTTATCAACAAATCCTTATAGTAATTATATGTGTAAAGGAATACAACTTTCTAATATACAAATTTTACATGAACAAGGATATAAAGGAAAAGGACAAAGAATTTGTATTATTGATACAGGTTCACATCTTCATTCATTTATAGTTAATAATATTGTAGCAGGTAAAAATTTTACAAATGAAGGAACTTCAGAAGATTACACTGATAAAAATAATCATGGTAGTTTTTGTATAGGTGAGATAATACAAGTAGCACCAGAGTGTGAAGTAGTAGTTGCTAAAGCGTTAAACTCTAAAGGTAAAGGTAGTATAGAAGGTATTATAAATGCTTTTAAATATGCCTTAGAACAAAATGTTCATGTTATATCTATGAGTTTAGGAAGTACCAAAAGTGATGAAGAATTACATGAATTAGTAAAAGAAGCTAATAAACGTGGTATTCTTGTTGTTACTTCAGCAGGTAATGACGGTGATGGAAATGCAGATACAGATGAATATGGATATCCTGCTAGTTATCAAGAATGTGTAAACGTTGGTGCAGTAAATCAAGATTTATCTATTGCAAAATATAGTAATTCAAATAAATGGGTAGATTTGGTGGCTGTTGGAACTGATATTGTTTCAGTATATTTTAACAATAAATGGTGCAAAAGTAGTGGAACTTCAATGGCTTGCCCTATAGTTGCAGGAACAGCATTATTGTTAAGAGAAAAATTTATAAATAAATATGGTAGAATTCCTTCAGAAGAAGAATTATATGCAAGACTTATTAAGCATACTAAAGACTTAGGTATAAGTTCAAAACTTCAAGGTGAAGGATTTTTATATATAAATGAGTAGGTGATATATTATGAATAAATTCATATATGCATTTAATGAAGAAGATAAACATGAACTTTTAAATCAAGGATTAGTGTTTTTATCTGAAGGTATTATAGACAATAAAACTGTTTATATTTTTCTTAATAGTACTAAAGTTAAATTCAGTAATGAAGATAAAAGAAAATTCATGTTTTCTAATAAATTATTTTTCTAAGAAGAAAGGGGGTGTGAATTAGAATTGGGAAATAAACATTTAAAATTATATAGTGAAATGGAAGTTTTTAAATCTTCAAGTGATAGTAGATTTGTAGGATGCAGAATACTTGTATGCCACGACCAAGACAATTTAAATGGTTCTTGGTTTGATTCAGAAACACAAATGAAATGTGCCGAAAAAAGTATTAGGGGTATACCTTTATTGGCTCATGTTTATAAAAATGAAGATGACAAATGGGTTTTAGGTGGACATGATACTAAAATAGAAACTACAGACACCCCAGATGGTTATGATTATCAATTAATATATCTTGAAAAAGCTTATGGATTCGTTCCAGAAGATACTATAATTACACAAGTAGAAAAAGACGGCAAGAAATATTTATCTTGCACAGCATTAATATGGAGAGAATATTCCCAACAATTACTTGATGTATTAGATTCTAATGATGGTACATTAGAGGTATCTATGGAAATAGATGTTGACGATTTCAGCTTTAGAGAAGATGGATTCTTTGAAATAACTGATTTTACTTTTTTAGGTATAACAATGCTTGGTGTAGGTGTTAAACCTGCTATGGCAGGAGCTAACTTATCTCTGTTCACTTGTGGAGATGTTAAAACTGAATTAGAAGAAATGAAGAAAATTTATTCTTTAGAAAAGGGAGGTGAAACAATGGACAAAGAGTTTGAAAATCAAGAAGTTCAAGAAACTGAAGAATTTGAAAATCAAGAGGAAACTCAACAAGAAGATTTCACTCCAGATGAAGAAGAATGTTCTCAAGATAATTCTGAAGAAAAGAAAGAAGATTGTTCAGAAGAGGAAGAAGATAAAGATAAGGAAAATCATTCTGTTGAAGATAACACAGAAGATGAAAAATATACACAATTAAAAACTGCTTTTGACCAATTAAAAGTTGAATATGAAGAATTAAAAACTCAATTAGAAAACATGAGTGATTATGAAGAATTAAAACAATTTAAAGCTGATAGCGATGCTAAACAATTTAAATTAGAAATTGATTCTATAACTGAAAAATATTCTTTAGATACAGAAGATGCTAAAGCACTTCAAGACACAGTATTAAAACATGAAATATCTAAAGAAGAATATGAAGGGAAATTAGCTATAATGTGGGCTAAACAAGTTAAAGAAGCTCAATCATTTAGTAAAACTAAAACTGGAAAGGCTAATTCAATAGGTATAATAAATCCAAATGAAGAATTTATAGATTCTAATGCACCTTACGGTGGTAGATTAGAAAAATGGAGAACTAAAAAATAATAAAACAGGAGGTAAAATTTATGTATCAAATATTAACTTATGTAGAAGATAATTTTGCTAAATCAGCAATATGCTCTACTGAATTAAAAAATGGTGAAGTAGTATTAGTAAAAGGACTAGCTGATTCAACTCTAGCTAAAATAGATGATATAGGAGTTGAAGGTGAATGTTATGAAGTGACAGACTTAGAAGATGACGCTAATAAAATATTAGCTATGGTAGCATCTGACGGTCATAGATATGAAAAAGAAACATCTTATAATTTTGGTGATTATGCAAACACACCAGCTGGAGAAGCAGTGAGAATTTATTTCTTACACAAAGGTATGGTTGTTGATATAGAAAAAACACTTATAGATGGAACTGTTGCTAAAGGAGACCAATTAACTGTTAAAGCTGGTTCACATAATCTTAAAAAATACACTGCTCCAACTGGTGAAGAAGCAGATGCTAAAAGAATAGTAGGGGAAGTTATAGGTACTTCAAACTTAATGGGTAAAGATATGGTGCAAATATTATTCTATTAAGAATAAAATAATTAATAAAATGGAGGTTAAAAGAATGATAGATAACGATGTTAGACAAATGGTAATAGACTTACATAACGGTGTGTGTTCTTATTCAAGAAAAGAAGCTTCAGATGTTATAAGAAATATGATATTTGAAAAAGTAGAACCACTTCCAGAAAAGAAATCTAATTATAGAAGATGGTTAAAAAGAAATGGTAATACAGTATTTGAATTATTAGAAGAATTAATAACTGTAACTCATAACGAAATAACTGTTGAATCTTTTGGGGATTTAGTAGATGTTGACACTTTTGATATAGGAGATAAAAAAGAATTCTTAATTCAAAATGACGAATTGTTCAAAGTTGCTATAATGGCTACTGGTGTCAAAACAGTTCATAGACAAAGAATCTATGATAAAAAGGTAGATACTAAAGCTTTCAGATTAGGCGTTAAAATCTATGCTGAAATGTTTGATTTCTTAAAAGGAAATATAGACTGGACTTTATTTGTAGATAGAGTATCTAAATCTTTTGATAAAAAAGTATGTACTTTAGTTACAAAAACTATATTTGGAGCTTATGATGCTTCTGGAAATCCAAATTTATGTAAAGCATCTAATGACGGTGCTTTATCAACTACTTTAAAAGAAATGATAGCTAAAGTTGCAGATTCTACAGGTCAAGAAGTTCAAATACTAGGAACTAAAACAGCATTAGCTCATGTAAAATCAGATGCGACTTTTGTATCAGATGCTGAAAAAGACGATAGAAGAAATTATGGATATACTCAAGTATTTGAAGGTACTCCTTTAGTTCCATTACCAAATTATTATGATAAAACTACTGGTGCTTTTGAAGTTGATGACGATATGTTATTAATAGTTCCAGTTGGAGAATCACTTGTAAAACTTGGATATGAAGGTGATGTTGAATTGTACGAAGATACAGAAGGAGATAGACAAGACTATCAAATAGAAATGGAAATGAATCGTATGTTACACTTAGGAGTTGCTATAGCTTCTACATACGCAATGATAAAAATATCTGCATAATAATTAATATTTAAATAATATAGCACTACTTTAATTAGTAGTGCTTAATTCTACAAGAAGGGAGAATAAAATGGAAAAAATAAAGAAAACTACTAAAACGAAGACTGTAGATAAAACGGAAGAAATCAAAAAAAAAGTAGAAACAAAAAAAACTAAAAGACAGATAAATATGGAATTAAGAAAAAAACAAGATGAAATATATATTGAAATTTGCAATATGTCTTTTATGAGTGTAATATACATGAATAAAAATGAAGAAACTTATTTTGATTTATATCCAAATGAATATGCTGAATTACCACTATCGGAATTATATGAAGTTGCAACTAAAAATAAATCATATTTTAAAGATTATATGTTGGCAATAACAGATGTTTTATCTGATGAATATACAATAGATAATATAATTGATTATTTAGGTATAACAAGTATATATAATAGTGAAGAAAATCAATTTGCTATGCAAATAGATTCAATATTAAATCTTTCAGATGATGTTTTTGAAAGAGAAATTGAAGGAAGAAGTAATAAATTTATAAGAACTTTAGCTTGTAAAGCTATATTATTAACTAAATCTGAAGAATCTGACTATGAGTTATCAAGAAAAAAAGAACGTGTTTTATGCAGAAAATTAGGAAGAGAACAATTAATAGATATTGATGAATAGAGGTGATTAAATGACACCTGTCACAGAAATTTATGATTTATTTTTAAAACATTTAGGTAAAGATGATTTATTAGAAATAGATGAATCCGTCCTTGAAGATTTGTTAGAATCCTACTTATATGTTTCAATATCTAATTTTGAACAATGCAAACAAGATTTAACTATAGAGGACGGCTATTTTAAATCAGAATTAACTTGGAAAGAAAAGCAAATATTAGCTAAAGGTATGTTAATTCCTTTTGTAGATACAAAAATACTTAATAGAGATGCGTTAACTATTCATATAACAGATAGTGAATATTCTATTAAGTCACCTGCAACCTTATTGAATAACCTTTTGAAAACTAGAGAAATGTATGTTAAAGAATTAAGAAAGTTAAGAATAGGTTATGCCACAAGAGGAGTTGACATAAATGAGTAATTACTTTGAAAAATATAGAAAAAGAAATCTAAAAGATTTTAATACAATAGAGGAAAAAGAAAGAAATGATATGATTAACGACTTTGAGTTTTACTTAACTAAAGAGGCTCGAAGTGCTTATGAAATCCAATATACGAGACCAGATGAATTAATAAATAAAGAAACTAATTCACATGAAAGAATGGTTATAAAAGACATTGCCGATAATGATAAAACAGCATTTGATGAAAAATATTTAGTTTGTAGATTAGAATGTCCTGTAGATGTAGGTAGCTATATATATTGGAATAAATCATATTACATATTAGAATTTGAAGAAGTAATAAGTACAATGACTCATAAAAAGTATACATTAAAACGATGTAATGAATGGTTCAATATTGGATACAAAGGTGAAATTTATAGAATACCTGTTAATATTACAAACTTAACAATGTATTCTAAAGGTATTCACGATTATAAATATATTTCTAACCTAGATGCAAAAAGAACAGTTTTGGTAGGTGCTAATCCTATAACTTCTAGTTTAAGAGTCGGTGCAAGACTTATGGGTAAAGATAGACAAGCCTATAAAATAACTCATAAAAATGATTTTGAATATACCAGAAGAGAAACTCCAGGTGATGGATTAATTAAATGGTTGTTACTTGAAACTACTCAATTAGTTGAAGACGATGACGATAACTTAGTTGCTTATAATCCTTTTTATGACTCGTCTGTTAAATCTGGAGAAATAGAAGGAAATGATAAAATACATATAGGTGAAGATTTAATTTATAAAATTCAATATGACGAAGAAGTAAATTTTGAATTAGATTTTGATTATGGTTTTTGTAAAATTACTAATGCAAATAATAAAGAATGTACTATATCTGTAGATTTAGATTTTGATATTATTGGAGAAGTTATTACTTTAATAGCAAAAAATAAGAATGGTGAAACTATAGATATTAAAAATATAACAATAAGAGGATTGGGGGCATCTTAAAATGGGCAAGTTAATAACATTTCCAGATAGATATATAAATAAAGTGGGAACTCTTTTAATGCTTGATGATACAATTAATAAAATGTTGTATTATACAAACACCACTGAAGATGATATTTTATCTCTACCTAAAGTAAAAGAGCCTATAAAGAACCTTAATGATAAAAAAATATTTATAGACCGTAGAGTTAATAAACTCTTTGACGCTATATTTGAATCTGATTGTTATATATTTTTAAATATGTATAAAGATGAACCAGCTTCTTTAAATAATGGTAAAACCTCTTCATTTATAAGTTCTTTTAGATTAGATATAGGTGTAGTTTGTCACAATAGTTGTTCCAATACATTAAATGGTTCAAGAGATGTTATCATTTACAAAAGAATAAATGAAATTCTTAGAGAAGATGAAAGATTAGAGGCTATTGGAAAACCAATTATAGGAACTACATCACAAAATTATTCAATACCAATTGATTATAACACTTATATAACAAGTGTTACAGTGAGATATTTCAATGAAATGTAAATTCACTAAAGAGTTATTATCTGGTAAAGATATTGATTTAAAAGAATTTAATTTAGGCATTATTAAACAACCCAAGGTTCAAACCTTTATAGAGGTGGTAGATAGTATAGAATTTATAAAACCTTTTTATATGGTTCGATATTGGAATAATAATGGTGCTTTTGAAGAAGTGGAAATGCCTTTTAATATATATTATACTTTATCTCAAAAGAATAAATCTTTATTAATAGATTTAATATTATATCTTATGATTTTATATGATACGAAAGATATAAAGTTAAAAAATTGTGGAGATAAAGGATATAGTATATTTATTAAATCTCAAGATAATATTGAATCTTTTATAGACGATAGTAATTTTAATATATTGTCTAAAATTGTTTTAGAAATAATGTATTATGATGAACCTAAAAAAGAAATCAAGCAAAAGATTGAAGGTTCGGCTGAAGATATAGCATTGTTTGAAAAGTATGAAAAAGAATACAAAGAAAAACAAATAAAAAGAAATGCTATATATTTTGAAGAAATAGTAAGACAAGTGATACATACAAGAAAAACTACGTATGAAGAAATAAAAAATTGGACTGCTTGGCAATTACAAGACACTTATAAATCAATGAAAGCAATGGAAGATTGCGAATTGGCTTGGAAACTTGCTATTGCAGGAGCATATAAAGGTAAAGAAATTCCTCCTTGGTATATGGGTACAAGACTAATGAGGGATGAATAAATAATTAATAAAACGGAGGTAATGTGAAATGGCACAAGAAACTTTATTCGTAATAGAAGGTGCTATGCAAGGTAAACTTCATCCAAACGGTGAAACTGGAACAGAAAAAGACGTAGCGTTAGATTATGTAAATGCATTTAATTTAGGTCAATCAGAAGATACTTTAAATGCTAGAGCTGATGGTAAAAATAAAATAACATTAAAAGCAAATAAAGCTATGACTTTCACAGCAGAAATGGAAGTTATGAATTTTGATATGTTTTTAATTACTTTAGGAGCTACAAAAGATGCAGAAGGTAAAGTACATATAGGTGATTCTCCATCTACTACTTATACTTATACAGGAAAAATGAAATTAAAATTCCCAGACGGTACAAGAAAAATATTAAATGCAACAATAGCTAATTGTACTCCACAAATAACTGAAGACTTTGGTACAAGTTCATTAGATTTACAAACTTATTCTGTAACTTTTGATATAGGTACTGATACAAATGGAGATTTTATGACATTTGAAGAAGATAAAACAAGTGTGTAAAAATAATTAATAAATTTTAACTTATGGGGGCAGAAATGTCCCCATATTTTTTTATATACTTTTGTAAGAGTATTTGGATTAATGGTTTTACGAAAGTATATAAATTATATGGGGGCAATAAACACCTCCAATAAAATATACAAAAGGAGGATAATTAAATGGGCGATAAAGTGAAAGTCAGAGAAGGGAATGATGGTTACTCTTATCCATACACTTCCCCAGATTTAGTTATAGATAAAAACGGAAAATCAAATACAAAGAAATTTGAAGAAATTGATTCGCAATTTAAAGATATTGTGAATCTAAATTTTATTGACTATGGTGGGGATAAAAACGGTTTAGATAATAGTAAAGTTCTTGAAAATATAATAAATAAGTTTTCAGATGAAATTTTGGTAACTTTACCAAAAGGAACTTATTTGATAAGCGAAACTATTACAATCCCTTCCAATATATCTTTTAAATTTAATATGGGTGCTAAAATAAAAATTGCTACTAATAAAAAAGTTATAATAAATGGAAAAATTTTTGCTGGAAATTATACTATTTTTGATGGTGAGGGTATTGCAGATATCCATCTATCTTCCACTCCAATTGTTTTAAGTTGGTATTCTGGTGATAGTTTTAATATAAAATGGAATAAAATAAAACAAACATTGGAAAGTTGGAGAAACTATGAGCTTATTGTGCCTAAACCATACCCTAATCAAGAGGGGGCAAAACAATTAAGTGATAATGATATAAATTGGTGGGTGTGGAAATTAACTGAACCTTGGGTTTTAGATGATAAATGCAACCAAGCTATAATAAATATGTATGGGGAATTAAGTTGTGATGGGATTGTTTCAGCGGGATTGTTAATAGATGATGTAGAAAAACCCGAAAATATATTATTTCCACTTGGAATAACAATAAGAGGTGTAAATAATACAGATAATTATTTTACAACTGGAATTGAAATTAGAGGTACTGCTAGATTAATATTCAATGGAAAAGTTGATATACAGTATTGTGATTATGGATTAGTTGTTGGGGGAAGTAATCAAAAAAGAGAAGTTGGTCAACTGTATTTTGACTATCTTCATATAGCTTTTATAAAGACTAGACATATTATATTAGATGGAAATAAAATGCAAATAATAGGAAATAGATTTAGAGATGTTGTTTTAGAAAGGGTCATAAATGATAATCAAGATTGTATAAGTGTAAAAGGAAATTGTAAAAATAATATTTTTGACTGTATTCAATATCTAACGGGAACAGATAATGATGATACAACAGAAAGTGCTAAAGATGCAAGAAATATAATCGTATTACAATCTACCAATACGGGTCATCCTGTAGCAAATGAGATTAGAAAAATATACGCAACAAATATTACAGGATGTGGAATAAAAATAGAAGATTTAAGTAATGGAACAGAAAGCAAAGTAGAGGATACTATAATAGGTTATATAAATTGTGATGGTGGTACGGGAATAGATATCAATTATTGCAAAGGAACTAAAGTTACTTGTGCAAGTAATGGAGCTATGACACATAGAATAAGAAGTAATTCAGAATATACATCAATGAATATTGGAAATAGAAGTGGTAAAATTACAGATGAAGGAAGTTTTACAATAATTAATAATTTTGTTAATGTTGGTAAAGTTAATGAATTACCAAATACAGTTGGGAGTAAAATTGGAAATCTAGTTTGTTGTGATAAAAAAATATATTTAAGAATTTCTGAAACAGGAATAGCGAGTAATGATTTTATTTTATTGTCTTAAGTTCGCAATTTAAAAATATTGTGTACTTAGTATCGAAATGAAATTGTAAGAGTGGTGTTAATTTACCACTCTTTTTATATAAAAATTAATAAAGGAGGATGATTAAATGATTAATATAGATAAAGATTATTTAATTACCGTAGATTTAAAAAATACAAAAGTTAAATCCGATAAAACTATATTTTTCTATAATACAGATTTAAATATATGTAATATTTTTATAAAATTAATTTGTACTGATGAAGATAAAACCATACCAGATGATTTAATCGTTGAATTTGCAGTATTAAAACCAGAGACAGATGAATTTAAACCTTTAGACGCAACATTAATATCTAAAGAAGATTTATTATATCAAGTTGATTTAACTACAGATTATTTTGATATAGTTGGTAAATATTCATGTGAAATAAGAGTTTCTGGAACAATAGAAAATGAATTAAAATGTTTTACATCTGAAGAATTTGATTATGTAGTTAAACCAAATATAACTGCTAAGTTAAATAAAAAAATAAAAAATGATAAAAATCTACCTATATTAGAAAAATTAATAAAAGATGTTAAAGAAATAACCAACGGAATAAATAAAAATGAAATTCAGATGAAACGAGATGAAAATTTAGTTGGTGATAACAAAACTATAGTAGGTGCAATAAATCAGTTAAGAGAAGATGTTAATTCTGGAATCGGTGGAGGAACTGTAGATTTAACAAATTATCAAAAGAAAAATGATGAATTTTTAAATACCGACGAAAAAACAATTACTGGTGGGATAAATGAAGTAAATAATAAAATAAAGAAAGTACAAGAGAGTCAAATTGAACTTGATGCTAAAATATGGGATATACAAAATCCTTTTGATATTTCATCCTTTTCAGTAACACCAAATATATCACAAATGGGTAGTACTGTTAGTCCTAAATTAACATGGAACTATACCCATAGTACAATAAAAAGTCAAACTATTAATAATGCAACTGTTGAGAATACATTAAGAACGAAAACATTCACAGCAGTTACTACAACAACTACTTATACTTTAGCTGGAATATCTAATAGTGGTGTTCAAAAATCAAAGACTGCTACTATTACATTTGCTAATGGTGTTTACTATGGAAAATCTACTACAACAACTTATGATAGTGTTTTGATTAGTGGATTAACAAAACAATTATCTAATTCAAAGAATAGAACCATAACAGTAAATGCAGGAGCTGGAGAATATATATTCTATTGTGTTCCTAGTAGATTAGGTACTTGTAGTTTCAACGTTGGTGGTTTTGACGGAGGATTTAGCAAGGTGGCAACTGTAAACTTTACTAACAGCGATAACTATGCGGAAAACTATGATATATATAAATCAGATAATGCAAATTTAGGGACTACTAATATAACTATAAAATAAAGGAGGTAAATAGTATGGGTATTGAAATAATAGGAAAACTTACTCAAAAGAATAATGGCGACTTTAAATTAGTTGATTTAGAGAATGTTGACTATGACGGAACTGGCAAAAGTGCTAAACAAGAACTAGAAAAGAAAATAGAAGAAGCTAAAAATAGCTCAGATACTACTGCAATAAAAGCTGATATTCAAACTTTAAAAGATAATGCAATAAATTTAATTGAAGATGAAACATCTATGGAGGGAATAAAAGATAACGAATATCCCTCATTAACTACACAGGATAAAACATTAATAGGTTCTATTAATGAAGTTAATTCGCAATATAAAGATATTGCGAACTTATTTACCACAGAACAAACCACTAATTCTTATAAAATAAAGTGTGGAAACAAAGTAATAGCAGAAATACCTATTGGAGGTACTACACCTGTTGAACCTGTCGTAACAAAATATACTATAACAAATACACTATCTAATGCAAGTAATAATAATAACGCAACCGAAATAGAGGAGAATCAATCTTATACTGCAACTATTACTGCTAGTGAAGGATATTCTATTAATAGTGTTACTATTACTATGGGTGGTACAAATATTACCGATAGTGTGTATAATAATGGAAATATTAATATACCTAAAGTTACCGGTAAAATTGTTATAACCGTAAAATGTACAGAAATTGTTCAACCTACAAGTTATTCTATAACAAACAATTTAACTAATTATACAAATAGTAATACTAATAAGTCTATTACTCCAAATACTAAATATGTAGCTAAATTAGAACCTATTTTGGAGTATGAACCAAATACACTTTCTATTAGTATGGGTGGTAAAGATATTACTAATGAAGTTTATGATAAATATGAGAGAACAGCTACAATTAATTCTGTTACTGGAGATATAATTATAAATGCAAATGGGGCAAGTATACAAAATGAAACTATTATAGATGGTAATGTTTTAACTTTACAAAGGTCGCACGCTACCCAAGTAGATTTTTCTTATGGTAATAGTGTAACTACATCTTGTTCTACAAGTGAATATATTGAAGTTAATTCAGAAGAAATTGTTATATCTGCGGGATATAAGGGATTTGTTTTATCAATTATTTGTTATGATGAAAATAAAAAATCATTGGGGGCTATTACTGGTGATAGATATAATGTTGTTTATCTACCTTGGAATGAAAAGAAACGTTCTATGTGCCTTAAAGAAGGAACTAAATTCATTAAATTAGGTTTTCAAAAAACAAATAATTATACTTGGGTTTATAATATTCAACCATTATATAAAAATGCTATTAACGGTTTTATAATTGTTAATAATAAAAAATATACTTTTACTCCATATTGTGATAATTCTATTACTGGTATAGGAAATTATAAAGTTGATGGAAACTTTCTTACTGATAGTAATGAAATTAAGGTTACTTCATATAATATAGCTGTTAATTCTACTGTTTTATTACATCCTGTTACATTACCTTTTGGAGATAAGTCTTTTTATGATATAGAGTTTATATGTGATAAAAATAATGCAACAATAGATAGTCTTGGAAATGTAACAAGATTGTCAGATAAAGAATTTACTGTAACTATAAAAACCACAAACGTTGGAAATAGTTATACTACAGATGTTATATTTGAGGCGTTAAATGTTGAAAGTGTAAATTCAATAGATGCATTGAATATGGGTGTTGGTGAAACATATTCTATACCATATTCTACATCACCAGTAATAAATTATTCAGATAGTGTATCTTTAGAAAAAACAAATACTGACGATATAATAAAAATTAATGATGATAATAGTATTACTGCATTAAAAGATGGTACTTCTAATGTTAATATTGTTGCAAAGAATCTTACTAAAACCATTCCTGTGGTAGTAGGTAAAGAAATTTCTAGTACAGATGAGGAGTATCTCTAACTAAAGAGTTAGCAAAAAAACAGAATAGGAACATCAATGAAATATTAATAGTTAACCCTATATCTCAAATGTATATTGGTGATGAATATGTTTTATGGGCAGTAGGATTGCAAGATGAATCAGAAAATCCTTTTAAATGGGATATGAGGTGTGATAATAATAGTGTTTCTATAACATCCTCTAATACTTCTGTTATATCTTGTCAATTTGGTGTGCTCTTTGCAAATTCTATTGGAACAGCCACAATAACTGTAAAATATGTAGGACAAAATATTTCAAAACAAATAGAAATAAATGTGGTAGAACGTCCCGATATAAATTCGGATAATTTAAAAGTGTTGAATGTTGATTTAAATACTTACAATTTAAATAATACTGGTAAAAGTGATAGTGGTATAGCTAATACACAAGGTATTATAAATGTTTTTAAATATGCGTCAGAAAATAATTATGATAAAGTTGTTTTCCCTACTGGAACTTATAATGTTCAAGGCGATGTGGGAAGTATTTCTTATCCAAGTAATATGACAATTGATTGGAATAATTCTATTATACAATTAGAATTTAGAAAAAATAAAAACATAGCGGATTGGCATGGTATTAGAGCAGGTAATGAATATGCATATAAAATGTTTAATATTGAAAATATTGAAAATTTAAATGTTTTAAATGGTAAATTTTATGCCGAGAATTATATAAGTAGTAAAAAATATCATATTGAACAGGAACAAACTTTAGAACTTACTGGAAGTAAAAATGTTAATATTGTGAATTGTGAATTTTCATATTCTCCTGGTTTTAATGTTGGATTAGGATATAAATTATATACACGTATACCTTTTAAATTGAGTAATACTGAAATGGGTGGGTATACAGATATTGGTAAAAATAATGATAGTATTTCAACTAGGTTTAGATGTAAGGATTATATAGACATTTCTTCTTTACATAATTATAATACTAACACATTTGGTGTAGGTTGTATGCAAGGTTATGGCGGATATGCCTATGTTGTTGGCAGAATATATAATATATATTTCTTCGATGAAAATAAACAATTCGTTTCTAAACTTAATAATTGTTTACAATTTGAATATTATGAATTTCCTTCTACCGCAAAATATTGTAAAATAGAGTTTTATCAAAACTACCTTCCTACTGCGAGTGACCCCGATTTTGGTGGTATTGTACACATTTTTGCAGTTGGTAAGTTGGAAGATGTTACATTTAAAAATTGTAAATTTCAAGAAACTATGTCTACTGGTATGAGTCCTCAAGGTGGTAATAATATAATATTAGACGGTTGTGAATTTGTAAATTGCGGTTATTATGACCCTGCGTCACATATAGACTGGGAAGATGGGGGGCAACATATTCACGGTCATATAGTTAAAAATTGTAAATTTATTTGTAATAACGGGCAAGTTAAACAAGTAATATCTGTAAAAAGTAGAAATATTGCAATGTTTAATAATGAATTTCAAGATACAACTTTAGATTTTAGGGTAGATAGTGAAAATTATAGAATATTTAAAAATAATTGGACTACGAATAAAAGTGGTTGTACAAAAATGGTATTCAGTGCAAAAACTGATGCAGTTGTAGCATATAACAGTTATATTAAAGGAATCCCTTTTAACATAGGAACAACATATGGAGATAATATCATTTGGAATTTTAATAATATAGAAATTTAGTTCACAATTTAAAAATATTGTGAACTTAATGTGAATTAATTGCATAATAAAAAATTAAAAATGAGGTGATAAAAAAAATGTCAAAAAATATAAAAACTAGAAAAGGTAAAGACGGATTTAATTATCCTTATACCTCACCAGATTTAGTTGTAGACAGTACAGGAGAGAGTCAAACTACAAAAAATAATAATATGAAAACAGATATTCAAACCTTAAAAGATAATGAAGTAACCTTAGTTAAAGACGAGACATCTATGGAAGGTGTAAAAGACAATGAGTATGATACACTAACTACACAGGATAAAACATTAATAGGCAGTATAAATGAAGTTAATGCACAATATAAAGATATTGTGAATGAGATAGATGGAATAAATAAACTTTATATCAATTTATCAAAATTTGGAGTGAAACCATCCAGTCAAGTTAGTTATGATGAAACTACTAAAACTTATAATTTATCAGATTGTTCTGATAAAATAAAAGCCACATTAGATAATAAAGAAAATGTAGTAATAATTTTTGAAAAGGGTAATTATTTAATAGATAATACTATTATACTACCTAAAAATACAAAGATTATAGGAAATGGAGCAAATATATATATAAATCCAAAGGAAACAAGTTTTACAGTATTTGCAATAAATAATGATAATTGCTGTATAGAAGAATTAAATTTTTACAGTCAATTAGAATATAAAAATACATTAAAAGAATTTGACGCAAGTGCGATAGTGTCTAATATTTGTGGAATAACAATAGTGAGTAATACAACTAATAAAATTTTAAATAATTGCGTAAAAAACTGTAAATCAAAAAACTTAAGTTTTCTTGTCTCTAATATGAAAGCAGATAATACAATTTTATCTGATTTAGTTATAGATGAAGCGTATTTTGGTATATATAGTGACAATTGTAATAATTTAAAAATATTAAATACAAAAATTACAACTCAAACTAATACAGATATATATGGTCATGCTATATATTTAGGATACAATAGTAATAATGTAGTAATTGATAATAACGATTTACGTATGAATGGTACAGGGTCAAACATAATAAAATGTGGGTCTAATGACGGTGCCGTAAATAATATAATTGTAAAAAATACTAAAATAAATGGAATTATTACAAGTACCTTATTTTATTTGCATAATTCATCTGATTGTAGATTTATAAACTGTGATATAGAAGCTGTTGGTAATAATGCTACATATGCTAGATTATTACAATTTAATGATAATTCAAAATGTGAATTTATAGATTGTAATTTCATCCTGGATAGTTTTGAGAAAATAACCCAAAACTATTCTTATGTTAATAATTCTATAATATTTAAAAAATGTTCCTTAAGAATACTTAATTCAATTAACAAATATTGTACTTTTAGATTAGTTGCAGGGAGTAAAAAATTACAATTTATTAATTCTATTATTGATTATAGTGGTACTAATAATTATGGCATGAATATTATAAGTGAAGATATATATTCTGTAGATTTATATAATAGTATAATAATGGTTAATAATTTATATCATTTTGGATGGAATGCAAAAAACGGGGTTAAGTATACGAAAACTAATTCACCTCATTTTTTAATGACAAATGGTATAATAGAAAATATTGGAAATAAAAGAACTTCTAGTATGATAGGATATGTAACCACAGGTTCATATACACCCGATATTATATTGAATAATATATCTTGTATAAACTGTATAGAAAATAATAGTGATATAAATATAAAATTTACAGATGCTGAAAAAGATTATAGATATTATAATAATGTAATATCTATTTAAAAATATTATGTATATAAATTAAAAAAAATCATATAATATAAACGTACACAAAACCAGCTGTGTATTAACTCTAATTACTATTTGTATAATGTGTGGAAATAGGAGAGGATTAATTTCTTCTCCTATTTCGTTGTATGAAAAGATGAATAAAGAGAGGAAAGATATTAAAAATAATTAATAAAGAAGGGAGATTAAGGAATGAAATTAAGTGATTTAACATTAGATATGATTAGAAGTTCATATGATGTGGAAGTAAATAACGAAATAGAAACTGTTTTAGTTTATAATATATTTGGTGAGAATAGAAATGAATTAAAAGAAAAAATATCTAAAGGACTAGAACAAGGATTAGAAGAAAAAGCATTAATGGAACTTATATACAAGGAAGCATTTGAATTGGCTACTGATTTAGAATTAGACGAAGATTTAATAGAATCAATAAATAAAGGTAAAAAAGAATTAATGTTTATTGCACAAGATGTAGACGAAATAGTAAGTGAAATTGTTATAGAAGTAATGTTAGAAAAACAAAATCTATTAGCAAATATGACTTCATTAACTTTAAGCAAAAGAATATTATTAGAGGCTGAAAAATTAGAAATATTAAATAAACAATGTGAAAAATTGGAAGAGGAAATACAAGAAATGAAAAAAGGTGATTAATTTGGTTGTAAATGATATTGAAAGTGCAGTCAATTATATTAAATCCGTTGTTTCTACTGCTATGACACCTATGGCAAATAAAATGGTAGAGATAATGCAACGAGAAGTAAATGAACAAATATATGCTGACCATGAACCATCTGTATATGAACGTACAGGACAAATGGGAGAAATAGCACAAATATCGAGTATTGATATGAATTGTGCTGTAGTAGAATTTCAAGATAATGGAGATTGGACAAGTGTATTAACGGGAGAACATTTCTTTCCAATTATAGGTTGGGAAGCAGGTAAAGTTTGGAGTTTTAAAAGTGATTCTACGGTTGCTTATTATCCTCCAACAACGATTATACCAGATTCACAAGTTAAAATAGCTCAACAAATACCAACTGAATTAAAAAGATATTTAATAGAGCAAGGTTTAGATGTTATATAGAAAGGCAGGTGAGATTAATATATGGCAGATTTAACTATTAGATTAAAAACTTCTGTAGACGGAAGTGGAGCAGAACAAGAAGTTGCAAAACTGAAAGAGAAATTAGAAAAAAAAGAAGTTAATCTGAAATTTGATACAACAAAAATGAAATCTCAAATGGAGGAACTTCAAAAAGTATTAAATAATGCTTTTAAACTTAAAGACGACCAATTAAACAATCTTAAACAGATACAGAATACTTTGAAAGAAATAAATTCTTTAAGTAAAGACGTACAGAAAAATTTATTTGGTAATGGTTCTACTAAGACTTCTACTGGTAATAAAGAATTAGATAATACTATAGCTAAATATAAAGTTTTACAAAAACAATCAGAATCACTTCAAAAACAAATGTCTAAAACTATAAATACTCAAGCTTATAACGAGTTAGAATCTAAGTTATCAAAAATTAACAGTGAGATGCAATCTACTGCACAAAAAATGGACAACTTAAAAAATAAATCTAATATAGATATAAGTAGAGATTTAATAAGTTCATTTGATAAAATTCAACAAAAGGCTAATAACACCTCTGAACAAATTAATAATATGTTCAAAAATAAAAACTTAACAAGTTCACAGGTGGGGCAACTTCAAGAACTTCAAAATAAAATCAATAATGTTAAAGGTGCTGATTTAAGTCAAATATTAAAATCCGACAAGGCATATGAACAAATACATAATTTAAATGCAGAGATTAGTAATGTGTCGGTATCATTAAAAGGGTTGAACGGCTCAATTACATTCACCGATAAGATAAATACATCTGTTGCTAAGTTAGAATCTTTTAAAACTAAACTTGCTGAATTAGGAACGAGTAAATTTGCTAATACATCTGGAATACAAGAACTAATAACTCAAATAGAACAATATCAATCAAAATTACGAAATATAGACCCTAATACAGAAGGTGCTAAAGCTGAATTTGATGGTTTAAAAGATAAAATAGCACAATGTGAAAATAAATATAAACAATTTGAAAGTGAAATTTCCACTAAAAGAGCCAATGTAAAATTTGATGCAGATTTTAATAAAGTATCTCAAGATTTAACAAACTTAACAAGAAGATGTCAAGAGTTAGGAGCTTCGTCATCTAAAATAGAAGAATTTAGACAAAGATTGCAAACGATAGCTAATATGAGTAATTTAAAAGATAGAGATGCAGAGTTAAAAGCGTTAACTAAAGATGTGAGTACTTTTTCTAGTAGTTTATCTAATATTAACGGAAATGGTATAAATGGTGTTGCTAATGGAGCTAGAAGTGCAACTCAAGCAATGAATATATTAGGAAATGCAACCAAGAAAACGTCTGGATTTTTCAGTAATTTAGCCTCTATGTTATCAATGTATTCAATACCAAATATGATTGGTAGACTTATCACTCAAGGTATATCTTCAATTCCTAGTACTATTATTGATACAGATACGGCTATTAAAAAATTATTAAAAGTTGCACCAGACACCTTTACAGGAACAGCCAAGCAATTAGATTGGTTAACTCAAAAAGCAAGTGAGGCAGGTCAAGAGGTTGCCAGAAGTAGTATTGATATAATTGATTCCACTGCCGAGGCATTACAATCTGGTTTCCATAATGTCAGCAAAGCTTTACAATATGCTAAAAACGCATCTATGTTTGCCAACGTTATAGATACAAGCCAAGCAGATGCAGATAAATACTTGAAATCAACATTAGCATCTTATGGTGGTGTTGCAAACTCATTAGATAAAGTCACAATGAAAGTCAAAGGTAACACCAAAGAAACTACCAAAATGATGCAAATGATGGATATGGTCAACTATGCAAACAACAACTATGCTGTTACAGGTAAAGACGTATCTGAAGCAATGATGCGTTCATCTTCTGTTGCGAAAACATTAGGTGTTAGTATGCAAGAGTTGGTTGCTATTATAATTGCAGGGCAAGAACCATTACAAAATGCAAGTAAATTAGGTAATGGTTTAAAAACAATCATGCAAAACATGGCAGGTTGGAAAACAAGTGCCAAAGACGGTAGCATTTCAATGAATAAAACAGCAATGGCTATAGAAAAAATAACTGGAATTGATATGCACGATTCAAATGGTCAAGTTAGAGATTTCTATGACATCATGGGCGATATAGCAGGAATGTGGGATAAATTAGATAAAAAAAGTAAATCTTCTGTAGCTGAAGCGATTGCAGGAAAAAACCAGTTGAACGTTTTCACAGCAATAATGAGTAACTGGAGTCAAGCAGAAAAATTCTTAAAAGAATACGAAAATGGCGACACTTTCGGAAGTTCAATGAAAGAAAATGCGAGATATATAGACTCTGTGCAAGGGAAACTTACATTATTGCAAGAAAAATGGAGAAGTATAATTAATACTGCCGTAAGTGGTAATACGGCAAAACAATTTTTAGATATTGGTATAACTGTATTAGATATAATAGATAAGATTATTAAAAAATTAGACGATGCAGGAGTAGCACTTCCCGTAATAGCAGGTGCAATTTCTGGTCTTTTTCAATCATTAAAATTTAGTCGAAGTGGTGGATTTGAAGCATTAATTAATCAAGAAAGAAGATTAAAAGCTGAAGCTTTGAGTACAACTACTGCGTTAGAAGGACAAGCCACTGCAACACGACAAGCATCTAGTGCTACAATGATTGGAACTACTAATCCAGGATTTTTAGCAACAATGAAAGAAGGATTTCAAGCTAGTTATCTTGGAAAAACTATAAATGTAATGAGAGGAATAGGTACTTCATTTAAAGAGGCTCGTCAATCATCTGGAGTATTTGCCTCTGGATTAACAGCAGTTAGAAGTGCTTTAGCAGGTGTAGAGGCTAAAGCATTAGGGACAAAAATAGCTTTAGGAGCTATGAATTTAGCTATGAGTGTTGTAAATATGGGTATAGGTATGCTTATATCATTTGGCATAGGTAAAGTTATTCAACATTTTACAGACGAGGCTAATAGACTTAATGACGCTTTAGAAAAAAATGCAGAAAATATAACCAATTTAAATAATAAAGTAACTAGCTCAACAAAAGCAAAAACAAATCTTTCAAATATTAGAGACGAATATAAAAAATTATATGATACGGTAGATAAAACTTCTGAACAGCAAGAAAGATTTAAAGAGTTACAGCAACAAATAATTGATATTTGTGGAGAAGATATAGTCTTGGGTTATGATAAAGATAATAACCCGATTTTATCAATGGGTGGAGATATTGATAAATTAATTGCAAAATATGATAAATTAATCAAGAAACAACAAGAGGCTTTGAATCAAGAATATAAAGACCAACAAAGAAATGCTACAGACAAAATGAATGAAGGACAAGGATTTGCTGGTAAAGATGGGGCTTTCAATAAACAAGCAATTAAGGAATATAATAGACAAATAGAAAACATCAGAAAAAAGAAAAGTGAACTTAACAATACATTTACTCAAACAGGTGATTCAGCATGGCTAGAAGATTATTCAGAAAGACTTGCTAAATTAAGTGATGCCTATGCTAACGCTAAAGAAGCGGTTGTAGATGCCGAGGCAAAAATAAGTGCGGAATCTCAAAAAATAAATAAAGGTATAGTAAATTCCTTAGAGGTGGGCGATGGTTTTAGTAGGTTAAAAAGTGATGTTCAATCTGAAATGATAGAAGTTGTAAACGCATTAGATTTTTCTCAATTAACAAGTGGACAACAAAGTTTATTTGAATCAAATATGAAAAAAATGTTTGATTCTGGAACAATAGATAAATCAATAAGAAAATTGTATGATTTACAACAAGCATATGCGGACACAAGTGACATTACTGCTTATGAACAAGGAATTGAAAAATTAATCCCTTCTTTAGCTAAATTATGGGGAGTAAATGAAGACGTAGCTAGAAGTATGGTGGAATTACCAGAAAGTGCTAAAATGGCTCAAAATGCTATGGATGCTTATTTACGTTCTTTTGGTAAAAACATAAACATGACTGATAAAGAAACTAAAGATTTAATGGCAACATGGGATGCTTACAATAATTTTCTCGAAGATTTAGGTGGTCTTGATACAGTAGAAAAAGACGGAAAAATGGTTTATAACATCAAAGAAGTTAAAGCCACTTTAGAAGATAGTAGTTTGCCCGATAAAGTAAAAGATTTAGTTAATAAATTAATGGATGACGGTGAATTTTCTTTAGACGATATGGAGTTAACAGCTAAATTATCTCAAATTTATGTAGAAGATGATGAAGAAACTAGAAATAATTTAATTCAAGACGTTCAAAATCTTGTAGATAAACAATTTGGAAAAGGTAAAATAGACGTAGGTAAATTATTTGTTACAGGAGAATATGCTGTATCTGATGACGATAAAAAGAAAATAGATGACGCTTTTGCGAGTTTTAAACAATTTGACGGAAAAGATGAAATAGTAAAAACTTTAAGAGCGAATATAGAAAATACTGACCAAGTTGAAAATTATGCCAAATTAATGGATAATTTAAGAGGTAAAGATAAAGACATTGAAACATTCTTTAAAAATAACATTGAAGATTTATCTAAATTAGAATCTTATGAAGACATGATTCAATGGGTATTTAACCATCCAGAAGCAGTAACAAGTTGTCATATAAATGTTTTAGGTGAAGATACAATAAAAACTGCTAAAGCTGAAATAGATAGTCTATTAAATGAAAAAGATGAAAAAGACATAAAAGTAAAAATAGATAAAGCTTTAGCTCAAGGTGACATAGCAACCATAATGGACTTAATAGGGCAATTACCAGCAGAAAAACAAATTGAAGTTGGAGTAGCATTATCTAACGCATTAGATGAACTTGGAACTGTAGATGCTATACAATTAAAAAATAAAGTTGTAGATGTTACCGTAATGGCTTTTCAAGCATTACAGCAACTTTATGCGTTGCAAGGATTAAAAATTCCAGAGAAATATATTAAAATAATTAGTAATAGTGCCGATGTAGCAAGCAAATTAGCTAGTTTAAAACAACAAATAAAAGAAATACCACGAAGTATATCAATAATGGCTACTTTAACCTATACAGAAAAAGGTAAATCAAAAGTTCCCCATAGTGGAAAGGGAAAATCAGTAATGTGGGGAGATTCTATAGGTGAATTTTCTAATATAGAAGATAATCCTTATTCTGTAGAGCAATTAAGTGCTACACCAATGGTGACTTCACAACCTGTAGTAACTGCAAATGATATAAACACAACAACTCCTACTTCAGATAGTTCTGGTGGAATAAGTACCTATGCTACGAGAGATTTTAATAGCATAGGTGATATAGAAACTGCTTTAACCCCTATAAGTCTTAAATATCAAGATGTATTAGATATGATTGAATACTCTGTAGAGCTATTTAAAGAGTTGCAATATAGAATTGAAACAGTAACTAAGAAAACTTCATTGTTAGATAAACAAATGGAAAAAGCGGTAGGTACTGAAAAAATTAAATACCTTAAACAAAAAAATAAATTATTAGAAGAACAAGCAAAACTTCAAAAGGAATATTATGACGATTTAATTTCTGAAAGAGAAACACTTCAACAAAAACTTCAAAAAGAAGGATTCAAATTTAATGAAGATGGGAATATGACTAACTATGAAGAAAAATTATTAGCTATGCAAAAAGAATATAAACGACTTCAAGATGTAGCTGATAAATCTTCTAAGAGTAGCTCTTCTAGTGGTTCTTCAAATAATACAGCAAGTGATAAAGCTAGTAAATATAAAGAAGAATTGGATAAACTTACAAACTTAGCTAATAAATATTATGATATACAACAAAGTGATATATTTAGTTGTGAAGAACAATGGCAAGAAATGAAAAATACAATTAAAGAAAATAATGACGAAATTGAAAAACTAACTAGAGAAGATAAATTGTATAAATTTAGCAACGCCATAACTCAATTAAAAAATCAATTCGATATACTAGGAAATAAAATTGATATAATAGATGTTAAACTAGAAAATTCAAATGGAGTAGATACAATTAAATTGACAGAAGAAAAATTAAAACTTATGAATGAACAACTATCTAAACAAATGGATTTAATGACTAATATGAAAAATAAGATTCCTACATATCAAGAAAGTTTATCTAAATATGGTTTCACATTTGATGTAGAAGGAAATGTAAGTAATATAGACGAAGTATTAAACAGTTTTCAAAACAGTGAAGATTTAGAAAAAGTTAATGATTTATTAGAAGAATATACTTCTTTAATAAATGACGATTTAGCCGACGCAGAAAAAAATTATGCTGATTTACAAAAAAACATAGTAGATTTACAAAAAGATAAACTTAATAAAGTGAAAGACATAGAAGATAAAATCACAGATGTAATAAAAGATGAAATAGATAAACGTAAAGACGCTATAGAAAAACAATATGACAAAGAAAAAGAATTAATAGAAAAAAGAAGAGATGATTATAAAAAACAACGTGATGAAGATGATTATGCAAAAAATTTAAAAGAACAACAAGACGAAATTGACACTATTAATAAAAAGATAGAATTAGCAAAACGAGATAATTCTATGAGTGGTAAATCTAAGTTAAAAGAATTATTAGACGATTTAAAAGAAGCTCAAGATAAATTAGATGAAACAGTTCAAAATAAGGTTGATGAAGATATAGACAATATATTCCAAGAACAATTAGACGCTTTAGATAAAAAGAAAGAAGATATGACGCAAAATATAGATGACACTTATACTCAACAAAAGATAGCACAAATGGTTAAAGATGCGATGATGACTAATACTTTTACTGATTTAAATGGTAATATTACCAATTTACAAGATAAATTGATTGACTTTGCAGAAACAAGTGGAGACGCAGTAGGAATATTAGGTGATTCAATTAAAACAGAATTGTGTGATAATCTTGAAGTAGCTTTGGATTATTTAAAAGACTATAAAGATATATTTAAAGAACTTGGATTCAAACAATTAGGAAATGTAAATTATAAAGAAGGTATGAATAAAGATACAACTTCTAAAACATTAAATGTAGGTGATATCAATATTAATGTTGAAGGAAGTGTTGATGAAAATGTTCTTGATGACATGCAAGAAATGATTAATAAAACTTTAAAAGATATTGTTAATAAATCATTATAGAGGGTTAATATATTAGCCCTCTTTTATAAGGAGGGTGATGTAATTGTTTAAAAGTCAATATTTTATTTGGAAAGGAAAACAATCTAAAGATAAATTTTTAAGTATATTAACCACTGATAATGATGTTCTAAATGATTTTGGAGTTCCATATAATAAAACATTAGAAAAAGAAGATAATTTAGATTTATATAATGAAAAAGAAGAAGAACCCGAAGATATAACATTACAATTATATTTAGAAAAAGACGGAATGCCTTTAATATGGACTGGTGAAAATTTTAGAGAAATTAAAAAATGGTTAGTAAGTGATGACTTTGAAGAATTTATTTCTTATGACAATTTAGATTATGTATATTATTTAAAATGTACGAAAATACAAAAAAAATTTACATACGGTGAACCTAAAGGTTGTATAGAAGTTACATTTAAACCTTTAAGTCAATATGCATATAAAAAAGTAATTATAGAAAAAGAAGTAAAAGGTAAAGAATTAATAGATATACATAATAGTGGAGACTTAAATTATGAACCTATAATTGTAATTGAAAGTAATTGTAAAAGAAATCAAAAGGTAAAAATAAACGATTTTGTAATAAATAATTTACTTGAAGAGGAAACTATTAAAATAGACAATAAAATGTGTTTAGTTAAATCCAATAAACGATATTATCCTATATCAGATTGTAATAGAAAATGGATTACTTTAAAACAAGGAGATAATCAATTAATCGTTGAAGGAGAATGTAATATAATTATTTATTGTAGTTTCCCAGAAGTAATATAGGTGATAGATATGAATGATGTAATTATTAAGGAATTAAAACCAATACAAGAGATTGTATTAACAAAATTAAATGGAGACGTTATTGCAGAAATACCTATGTTTTATTTAACAGAAGAAAGTAGAAATATCGACGAGGTAGATACGATAACTTTTACAATACCTTTGAGATATAGAGACAATTTCTCAAAGAAGATGGTAAATTATTATGTATATGATGAAGTTATAGCAGAAAGATTAATATGTGTTGATGGTGAATATTTTGTGATTAAAGAAATAAATGAAAATCAATCAAATCATACAAAAGAAATTACTGCTTATGGATTAGAAAAAAAATTAGAAAAAAACACAATAGCTTTATCAGATTGTGGACTTATGTTAAAAGATAAAGATGAAGAGACATATACTTATTCTTTTGATGAATATTTATATCAACAAACAGGTTGGAGATTGGGTCATATAGATGATTCAGTTAGATATATGGATAATGGAGAACCTAAACTTCGTATGCAAGAAGAAACAAATACTTCTTTTTATTCATTTATAACTGAAACCATTGCAGAACAATTTTGTTGTGTTCCTATATTTGATAGAAAAAATAAATTAATAAACCTATATGATATTGACGGATTTGGGAATGATTTAAAATTAGTTTTAAATAAAGATAATTACTTAAAATCGTTGGAAAAAACTTTTAATTCTTCTGATATTGTAACTAGATTAATCCTTGAAGGTAATGAAGAAGAGTGTATAGTAGAGGAGGCAAACCCAACGGGATTAAATTATATTGAAAATTATTCATATTTTATAGAAAACGAAGATATGAGCAAAGAATTAATTAGAGCTTTAAAACTATTTGAAGAATTAACTCCTAAAAGAATGGAAAAATGGAAAGAATATGTAAGTTTAAAAGCACAAAAAAATTCAGAATTGTCTACATTGGATTCATCAGAAAATATACTTATGACTAAATGTAATCAATTACAAAATATAATAGACGGTTATACAGATATGGAAACTGAAGAAGAATATTATTTATTAGATGATATAAAAAGTGAATTAGATGTATCTAATTTAGAATTACAATCTGTTTCAAGTCAAATATATAAAATAGAAAGAGAATTAAAAGAATTAGATATTAAAATTAATAGATTAAACAAATTATGTAGAAGAGAGACATCAGAAGACGAGGCAGGGAATTTATTATTTGATGAAAAATTATTAAGTGAATTAAAAGATTATATTTATTATGATACATATTCAGATGATAGTTTTGTAGATGCTAATGAATTAATAAAAACAGGAAAACATATTTTAGAATCTAAATGTAAACCTACGGTAGAATTCTCGATAGATTCAGTGAATTTTGTAAATAGATTGTTGGGTGATAAAAGTAGATTGAGTCCAGAAATTCAATTAGGTTTAGGAGACGTTATATCTACTTACGATAAAGAAAGAGATAAAGAAGAATTAGTTTTTTTTACAGGTTGGACTATGAATTATGAAGATAATAAATTAGGTTTAACCTTCTCGAATAAAAAAACTAATAAAGAAGATACTAGAGTAATTGCTGATTTATTAAAAAAATCAAAAGAAACAAAAAAAATTATATCAGTTAATAAATGGTTGTGGAATAAACAAAAATACAATAAAGTTAATAGTACATTAATGACTGGTATGGATTTAGACTTAGATTTTTCCCCTAATAAAGCTTACGTTGACAGTGTTTCAAGTGTAGATTTAAATCAGCATACTTTAAATATAAATTTAAATGAAGAATATATTTTAAAGGCGACAATACTACCAGATACAGCTAAAAATAAAAATGTAATATGGATTAGTAGTGATGAAAACATTGCAAGTGTAAGTGACGGTGTAATAGTAGGAAATGGATATGGAGCTTGCATAATAACCGTAATAACAGAAGACGGTAATAAAACAGATACTTGTAAAGTAGTTGTAGAAGTTGATATGGGGGATAGTAGTAATGTTAATGTTACAGGTATCAGATTAAATACAAATTCATTAGAAATAGATAAACATGAATCAGTTTATTTATTACCTACAGTAATTCCTACTAATGCGAATCAATCAATAACATATATTAGTTCCGATGGTAATATAGCTAAAGTATCAAATGAGGGATTAATAACAGGTGTAGGTCAAGGAAAATGTACTATAACAGCTATATCAAATAAAAATTCTAAAATAAAAGCATCTTGCACAGTTACAGTTAGTGGTAAAGAGGCAGAAATAAATATAGACGATTTAGATGAAGTATTAATTATAGGAACAAAAAGAATTCAAAATCTACAGGAATATAATTTAGCCCCAAAAATGACGTATTTTGGAAATATTGTTGAAGATTTTGATATTACAACTTATCCATCAGACCCAAAAGCTATCGTTGTTATGTTAGGATTAAACAATGATTCTCTATGTGACATAAGCAAAATAAAGACATTATTAAATTCTATAAAAACTAAATACACAGGAAAATACATATTTGTAGCAAATGAATTACCTGTCGGTATAAATTATGCAACTGTAGATTATAGCTATGAACAATTAAATAGTCAAATTAAAAATTATAATAATATGTTACAAAAAATCGCAAATGAATTAGGATTAAAATCTATAACAGTTCAAGGTGGAATGGTTGAAAGCAATATATTAGCTTCACATTATACTTATAATGGATTAGACTTAAATGTAGTAGGATGTAAAATGTTGTTAAATAATATTAAATATCAAATCAAAAATAATGTAAGTTCTTTTATTCCTCCAGATGATGAAGACAGTGGGACAAATGGAGTAAATCCCATAAGACAAAAGATTATGGAAAAAGCTGAAGAAATAGTTAGAATGTGTGTAAACCATCTTAGTAATTATAGTCAAAGATATAGAACAATAAGTTATAAAGCTCCAAATACCATTAAATCGAGAACTGAATATGTAGGAAATCAATTATATACACAGCCTTCATGGGTTGTATTAAATCAAACAATAGGTTATGATTGTAGTTCATTTACTGGCGTATGTTATGAATATGCAGGTATAGACTATTTAAAAGGACTTTCATGTTCGGCAGGCTCATTACAAACTGTATGTAAAAATCATGGAGCTGAATTTTGGAGATATACAGGACAAGAAAGTGTTGACAAGTTAAAAGAAGGAGATATTATAATGGTCGCTAATTATAATGTTACAGATAGTAATATGACAACGGTTAGTACTCACCATGTTATGATTAGTGGTGGAGGAAATACAGTTCTACATGCGAGTGGTTTTACTTCTGGTATATTAAAACAAAAAATTAATTTTACAAATAAACATTTCTTTATAAGAATTAAAGAGGTAGCTGAAGCTGATAAAAACACTTCTAATGGAAATACAAATATTGGTAATGGCGTAGAAGAATACAAGAACTGTTTCAATGAACAAGGTATTATAAATGGACATGAATATATTTATAAATTTAAAGGATTAAGATGTACTTGCTACAATGCAACCGAAAATGATAAAGGTGGACGTTCTGGATTAGGAACTCATATAGGTAAAACTTTTGGTTGTGGAAATTTACCATATGGAACATTAGTGTATTTCCCAGAACTAGATGGAAGAATATGGACTAATGCAGATGGCAGTCAAACAAAATTAGATGGTATACTTATGGCAACAGATAGTGGTATCCTCATGACAGATTGCGATATCGTGGCAGGTTCTACTATACAAGCCTGTACTTCAAATTGGACTAATCCAAAACGTTTAGATGGATATGTAATCGAATGGGGTACAAGTAATATCAAAAATTACAGTTTTACTGACACTTATAAAATAGCATACAATAATGGTAGTTTGTCAAGATTCAAAACAGCATTTAAAAATTATATGAATAATGGAGATGGCGTATTAATTAATTTTACTAAATTCTATGATACGGACAAAAACATTAGAAATACTATTTATTGGACAATATTAAATAGTTAAAATAATCAATAAAGAGGGTATAACATCCCTCTTTAAAAGAAGGTGAAAAAATGGCGATTGAAAATAATAGCCCCACACAAAAATATATTTACATTAAAGATTTAGTTATTAAATATTCAGAAAAATTATATCCAATAAATAATCTATACACCAGTAATAAATATATTTATTGGAAGATAGAAACTTCTGATTTAGTAAGCTCAAATAATAAATTAGATGAAGAGGAAAATTTAATATTTATTATTAAAAATATAGATGGCATAGGAGTAACAACTACAACAGATTTATTAGATATGCTATTTGATGGATATGACAAAAAATCAATATCAGAAAAATTAAAGGGAGTGAACGAGAACAATAAATTTTATAAAAAACAACTTGAAATCACTCAAGATAATATTGAGAATTTATCAAAAGAATATCAAGAAAACTTATCATTTGAACAAATTAAAGAATTATTAAATACAGCAATAATAAATTCCAATTCTTTAATGATAGATTTAAAGACCACATTAACCGATAGACTTTCCGATGAGACATTTAATTCAGCAGAAAAAGCAGATGTTAATTATAGACTTGACATAATCAATAATAAATTTGAAGAAATGCTTGGATATAGTGATGCTTTAATTGATATGATGGCAGAAAATTCTAATGATGTAGACACAACATCTTTTTTAGAATATCAACTATCTTTGCAAAAAATGCTGGCTGATTTAATTGTAGAAATTAAAATCGTCACAGAAGATGATAGAGAAAATATAACATTAGTAGATATTTCGTCTATAACATCTAATATAACTACGATATTGATAACATTATCTTCTTTTAAAGATTCATGTAGTACAACTCTATCCATTTCTACAGAAGGCGAAAAAACATTAGGAGCTTCAAGTACTATATCAGATGAAGTTTATAATACAAATACTAGAATAGACGATTTATCTAACAATATGAATGAATTACAAGCTTCACTAATTAATTCATTTGCTAAAGAACAACAAACTATTCAAGGATACTTTGATGCAAATCAAAAGTACTCAAATGATATGTTGCCTATAACTAAGTCATTGTTGAATACGGATGGGAAATTAACGGTAGCACAATATAATTCATTGGACGCTTTAGCAAATGGAATGGTTAATTATGTTTCTAAAATAGAAGCTAGTTATCAATCTTACTATAATAATGAAAAATTAGGAGATAATAATAAACAACTATTAAAAGAATATTTTGATGATTTTAAAGCAAAACATACAAATTTCATTAATTCAATACGAGTAGATATGAAAGATTTAATTTTTAATAAAGACGAGAGAAAAGAATTCAATATAAGATTAGCATTATATAGGGAAGCTAGAAATAAATTAAATTCACAAATGTTAAACTGTATAAATTTAATTAATTCAGCAACAAGTGAAGTTAATTTACAACAAATTGAAAAAAGATTAAATGATAAAATCTTAGAAGTTCAAAATCAAGTTAATGATTTAAATTCTAAAATAGGAAATATAAATTCAAGATTATCTAACATAGAATCAAGATTAGATGCTCTTGAAAATAATACAAATGTTTAGGAAGGAGATTATATTATGAAAGATAAAATATTAGAAAAATTTGCTTATGATACTGGAGCAACAGATAGTGGAATAAATCATTCAAAAGAAGATATTAAAAAATATTTATTAAATTTATCAGAGGATGAATTTAGATTATTTCTAAGTAGATTAATTAGGGAAGAATTTTTATCTGAAAATTCATTAGAACAAGGATATGGTATTGAGGATGTATCAAATTTTATAAATTGGATTAAATATGATTTAGAAGTAGATATTTAATAATTAAAAGGAGGTATAAAATTTTGAAAAAAGAATATTCAATAATTATCAATAAACAAAAGAGTATTTTAAATCGTCAGTTGTCAATATTTCAACACGATAAAGGCGTAGACATATATTTTAAATTAATGGATACTGATTATTTAGATTTAAGTTCTAATTATTTGTTATCTGATATAGTATTAGTTAGCCCTCTAAAAAAACAAATAAAATCAGATATAGTACCTATTATAGATAATAAAATATTATTTACAATCAATAATGAAATAATGAATCAAATTGACGAAATAGGAAATTATCATGTTCATATTAGAATTTATGATGATAAAGGTGGAAGAATAAAGCTACCTTATTTTATAATGTCGGTTGAAGAATGTGAAGTGGATGACGACGATTTATCTTATGGAACAGTTGACGGAACAGCAATAGATAACACAAAAGTTGCTAAATATGGAAAAGAATTAAAAACTTTCAATGACGATGGGTCTTATAATAGAACTATTTGGATATCTGGAGATGTAATTACCGATTCTAAATTGAATAAATTAGAACAAGCAACTAGCGAAATCAGAGATGAAATATTACAACATAAAACAAAATTAATAGAATTAGAAGAAAGTAAAGGCTATACAATTAAAAAGGGTACAGAAGATACACCTATAATAATATCAGAATTAAGTAAAGGTTCTTATATATTAAAGGGTTGGGCAAAAGATTTTAATTCTAGTACTGAAATAATATATTTAGATGGTAATAGAAATTATACATATATAACAAGTAATACAGATACTTATACATATGGTTTATGTTGTTTTAATGAAGATTATTTCAAATTATATAAATTCAATAAAATAAAAAATAAAAAAGAACAAATAGTAGATTATTTAAATGTAGTTATTACCGATGATGAAGATAAATTAAATTTAACAGGTGATAAATATCAATATTTAAAAACAGAAACATTATCAACTATTGTGTTACCAGAAATGGATGAATTTGTGGAATTAAATTTATTTATTAGACCGACAGTGGATAATTTAATTCTAATATTTCCAAGTATAGCATGGAGAACTCAACCAATATTAAAAAAAGATGTATTATGTCAAATAAAATTAAGTTATTTAAATGAAGTTTGGTATGGAGATACTTTAATACATGATGAAAATGTGCCTGTGATTAAAGGTGACACATCGGGAGGAACAACGGGAACTATCACAAAAATTCCTTTTAATAAAATTTCTTCTGAAGAGGGTTATATAAATTAGGGAGGTATGAAGTAATGAAGTATATGAAGAATAAATATAGTGATGAGAATGGAAATATTGTTTCGTTTTGGAGTACTGATGATAATGTATTATGTGAAGATGGTAAAACATTAAGAGAAAATTTAGATGGGGTAAATTCACAATGTAAAGATATTGCGAATGAAAAGCTTGATAAAAATACAACTGATATTTCAATATATCAAATTAACAAGAATTTAGGCAAATTTGACCAAACTTATATGACAGATGAATTTTTACAACAAATCGCCGGTAATGCGTCCATAAATGCCATAGTTGGAGATAATACAATCTCAAAAGATAAACTAATGAATGATTGTGTTGATTATAACAATTTAACATTTATTAAAAAATCAATTATGAATCTTTTTAATAAAAATTCTATTTCAAATCAAGGTTATATTTTAGAAAAAAATAAATTAGTTGAAAATACAAATGGTTGTATTAGCGACTATATACCAGTAAAAGGCAATACAATTTATACTTATTCTAGCAATTGGAGTGGAGCTTGGTTCGATAGTGGAAAGACTTATATATCAGATAAACCTTACGGTGAATCAACTTTTACATCACCTGCAAATGCAAAATTTTATAGACAAAATATTAATATGCTTAATATAGATACAGTAATGCTTGTTGAAGGGAATGTATTACCACAAAATTATGTTGGTTTTGGCGAATATAGTATTGAGTTTACAACTAAATTTAGTGAAAAAATTAAAGACACTATAAATAATAATATTACACCGAATAAAACAACATTTCTGAAAATTGAAGATGATAACAACTTATTTGATAAAACTAAAACAACCGATAATTATATAATTGAAACTAATGGTGCTCCTGTAGCTAGTGATGTTGGTTGTATAAGTGATTTCATTCCTGTAGAGAGTGGAAAAACTTATTACTTTACAAATAATTGGAATGGTGCATGGTACGATGCTAATAAAGAATATATTTCATTAAAGGAATACGGGACTACTAATGCGGTTGCTCCTTCTAGAGCAAAATTTTTAAGAATGTCTTTAAACATGAATTTAAAAGATACTTATATGATAATGAGTAGAACATTACCGACATCATATGTTTCTTATTCTTTAGAAGGAAGTATAAATTTTTCAACTGAAAAGTATGCTAAAAATATTTCCGAACAATTAAAAAGAGTAGATAATAAATTAAAGGGCAAAAAGTGGTGCGTAATAGGAGATAGTACAAGCGATAGTTCGAGCGAGGGTGTAAGGAAGTATCATAGTTATATTGCTGATGAAACTGGGATAATCGTTATTGATAAAGCAAAAGCTGGTACTGGATTTATAAAAACTTACAATGCAAGTGAAAATATATGTGATAGAATAGACACTTTGACAGGAAATGAAGGATATGATTATATTACAATTTTAGCAGGTATAAATGATAGTGGAAGTTTTAGTATAGGTCAATGTGGTGACACTACAAAAGATACTGTCTGTGGGGCAATTCATTATTGTTGTGAACAACTAACTAAAAAGTTTCCATTCGCAAAGATAGCACTTATAACTCCAACAAACACTACTTATAGATATGATTATGATAATAATATTAGAAAAATTGCAGATGAAATGATAAAAATAGGTAAGAGATTTTCTATAAAAGTTTATGATTTAAATGGAGAAAGTGGACTTTTTGTGTGGAATAAAACTTTCACCGATAAATATTTTCACGACCAAACTCATCCAAACTCTTTAGCACATCAAGAACTAATAGCTCCGAAAATTTTGAAATTTTTAGAGAATTTGTAATACACAATTTAAAAATATTGTGTATCTAAATTAAATAAAAAACACATAATATTAATGTCTATAAAAACAACCATGTTGTTATTCAAAAATTTAATTATTTCTATTTTAAGAAGAGGATTATTTTCCTCTTCTTTTATTTTTGCTAAAAGTTAATAAAGGAGGTATAATATGTACGGTAAAATTATTAACGGAAAATTAATATTTGCTCCGATAAATTACAAAACTTCGGATGGGATATTAATTACTAATTTTAATACAAATGAAGATTTAATGAAAAGATATGGGTTTAAAAAAATAAACGGAGTAAAACCAGAATATGACGAAGAAAGAGAATGTTTGATAATTTCTTCTTTTGAAGAGTTAGATACGGAAATTAAAGTTGCGTATGAAGTAAAAGGCATAGGAGCTTTATTAGATAATAACGATATGACTAAAGATGAATTAATTGAAACTATGAGAAAAGAATTATGCAGTTATAAAGAAGGTTTAATTGAAGGAACTAAATTCGATTCTCTTAATGATATATTTAAATATATGTTTGAACATTTTACAGAAGAAGAAATATATATTGGTAGTGATATTCCTAATGACCCAAAATATAAATTATGGATAAGAATTTATGAAGAACCTAAAGACGATGACGACGACGGTAAAGATGTTCCGAGTAATCCAACACCTATAAAACCACCTGCTGAAGATAAAACTGTATGGGTATCTAATTTAACTTTAGACTCAACTATAATGGGTTATTATATAGATTCAGAATTTACAAGTGATAAATATCCAGATAAAAATGTATGTTTAACTACCGACCAAAGATATGTTGGACAATATGTTAAATTTGCAGACACTGGAAAAGATATAGATGGTAAGGTATTCCAAATAACAGGAACAATAAGTAAGGATGCTTTAGGATTAAGTTCTTCACACAGTCTTCCCGTATTCGCTATAAACTGTAAAGACCAACCTACTGCTACTGCAATAGGAGAAAATACAGGTAAAGCGTATGTGGGATTATTATTATCTTCTACTACTAAAGTTGCAAAAGTAATTTGTAATGCTTTAAACGTTAGAAGTGGTATGGGTGTAAAATATCCAGTATTAGGAGCTATACCTAATGGATATACATTACCAATACTTGAAACCTATACAAATACTTCATGGGTTAAAGTAAGTTACAATAATAGTATAGGGTATATAAATGCTAATCCCTCATATGTAACTATATCCACTATAACAGTTGATGCAGGAGGAACGGGAGAAGTAGGTGGCAATACAGGATTTACAGTGCCTTGTATGGGTGTAGATATATCTAAATATCAAGGAAATCTTGACTTCGCTAAAATTAAAACTTATGGCGAAACTAACTTTGCAATACTTAGAATAGGTTATGGTAGCAGAAAAGGTGGACAACCTATAATAGACCCTAAATTTGAAGAATATTTAAAAGGATGTGTTGAAAACAAAATACCTGTAGGTGTGTATTTTTTCTCATATGCAAATACAGTTGAAAAGGTTAAAATAGAAGCAAATTGGGTGGTTCAACAATTAAATAAGTATTCTCAAACATTTGAATTCCCAATATTCTTTGACCAAGAAAATGACTTAGTTGATAAATTAGGGAATCCTGGCAAAACCGTATTGACAAATTGTATGAACGCTTTTTGTCAAATAATAAATGATGCAGGATATATGGCAGGAATTTATACTAATAACTCATGGGCAACAAATTATGTAAATTGGAATAATGTAAAATATACTGACCACATATGGGTGGCTCAATGGAGTTCAGCTTGTACTTGGACTAGAACTGATGTTAAATTATGGCAAGGTGGATATAAGAAATTAAGTGGTTACGGTGGAGTAGACGTAGATTTTGATACTTGCTATTTCGATTATCCAACATATGTAAGAGCTAATCACAAAAATGGATTTTAGGAGGTGGTTTAATGAATTTATCAATATTAGGCAAAATTGATGGTGCATTCCAATCATTAGGAACAACTACAGTTGGAGATAATTCAAGTTCGGTTACATTAGGTGACGATTATATTTACAATAACATAAATGGAATGATAGTAGAATGTATGACTATTTCATTAACTGCTGATGGTAGTTCGGAAAATATAACACAAGAAATTACATTAAAGAAGTCGTTTCCTAACGTGATACTTACAGTAGCTTGTAGTTGTGAGTCTACTAAATACATTTATAGCAATTTAAATGTTGTAGCTATCCCATCTGGAAAAGATAAAGTAAAGATAGGATTAAGACATTTGGATTCAAATATAAAATTAGAAGGTAGTTTTACAGTATTTTTAACTTGTTTTGGTAAATAGGAGGTGATTTTATGTACGGCAAATTTAATATAAAAATAAAAAGTGGTAAAGCAACATTAGATAGAGATATATTTTTAAGCAAAAAAGATAAAGATATAGTGCTTTATTTTACTGTTGATGGTTTTCCTTATAAATTTTCTAATGGCGAAGGTATAGAAGGTGCTAGTTATTCTCAAATAACATTAGAAAAACCTAATAAAACCAAAGTGGTTCTTCCCAAAACAGCAGTAGATATTAACGAAATAATTTTAAAAGTTACAGAAGATATAGTTGATGAAGTTGTAGAAATAGGAGATTATAATTTTCAAATAAAATTATTTGGTAAAGATAACAGTGAAATCCATTTACCTATAATTTATAATCAATTTCATGTAAATCCTATAATTGATTATTCAGAGGATACTTCAAGTGGAGTAAATCAAGGTGGTATAGGAAGTTCTCATATAACTATAGGAGACCCTATAAATATATTTGATGTAAATAAAAGATATAATAAAACCACATGGTATGACAAAGACACTATAACAGCACAAAAAATGAATAAGATAGAGGACGCTTTATATTATTCATTAGACAATTTGGTTGTAAATAAACTTCCTGTAAATGGAGAAATAAGTTTATCTTTAGATAGATATCAAAGTGTAACTACAGATAATGATTTAGTTATAAAACTTCCTAGTATAGACTTTCATAATGAATTTATACTATACATAAATACATTAGAAGTGATTTATGCAACATTTAGAAGTGCAGAAAAAGATTATGTTTATAGACTTGCTAGAGGTTATTATAAGTGTAGATTAAGTTATATAGGTACATGGTTAGTTGAAATAATTATGGACAATAATAATATTGATTTTGATGGATTTGCTAGTGAAAAAGATATAAAAGATTTACAAGATAGTGTTAAAACTACTCTAGCAGATTTTAAAAATAATTGCGATAAAAAATATGCCGATATAAATCATACACATAATAATTACATTGAAAAAATAGATGAAACAAAAGGTTTATTAGTTAAAGAGATAGACGGTTACAAAGGTATGATTACTGAAGATGGTAATGAAACTAGAGCTATTCGTACAACTAAAGAAGGCTTAATACCTTATGAAAGAGGAATAAGTTCTAGTTTAGGTTCAGAAGAATATAGATTTGATAAAGCGTATGTTAATAAAGCTGATATAAATGAAGTTAATTCGGTAAAAAATGTAACAGATAGATTAGATGTTAACGGAGATATAAATGTTTCAGTTGAAGGAAAAATAGATTACAGTGTTGACAATTCTCAATTTGAAATGAAGAGAAATGGAGAAATCAATAATAGTAGATTAGCATTAGGTTGTATTGAAATAAATGGAATCAGAATTTATACAGGTTCAGAATTCCCTTCAGACGCTAGAGAAAATGATATATTAATAAAAATAGAAGGAATTTCTAGTGGAGGAAGTACTACTCCAAGTACTGATAAATATGTTATTTCAAATAACTTAACTAATGTAATTACAAACAATGATATGACAAGTATAGAAAAAAATAAATCATATAGTGCAAAATTAACAGCTTATAATGGATATACTATTAATTCTATAGTAGTTACAATGGGTGGAACAAATATAACTTCTACTTCAGTGGCAAATAATACAATTAACATATCTAAAGTTACTGGTAATGTAATAATCACAGCAAGTGCTACATTGACAACCACTACAACTGTTCCTAATCCTGTGTTTGAATTAAATGCATCTAATTTTACAAGTGGAGCAAATAAATGGGTGGATTTAGTAGGAGATAAATCAGCTACAATTAATGGAACTGTGCAAAAAGTTAATGGTAGAGTTAGATTTAATGGAGATAAATATTTCTTATGCAATGTTGGTTCGTTAAATTTAAATAGTTATACAGTGGTGGCTAAAATATTAGTTAATCCTACAAATGCAAGCGTAGTAGCTTCTGGTGATAACATTGTGACTTTAGGAGCAGGAACAGGAAATTGGACTGATAATATGGCTTGTAATATAATGCCTTCAAGCACAGTTTACCAAGCTATAATTAATGGTGATAATGTAACAGGTAAAGTTGCTACAGGAGAAATAATTTTAGTTATGAGATGTGATTCTACTAAGAAACAATTAACTTTAAATGTAGGTGACACTAAATATGAAGGAACTTATACAAGAAGAGCCTCATCATTAAGATACTTATACAATGCTACAAATAGTTATTCTGATTATGAATACATCAAAGTATATGATTCGGTTTTAACAGATTCGCAAATTTCAAATATTAATTAGGAGGGATTTTATGAGTGGTATATACATCAATAAAAATGGTTCATTAAATAACATACTTATCTATAGAAAAACTTCTAATGGTATGGAAATTTGTCCTGTTTATAAAAAAACTTCTAATGGTATGGAAAGAATAGATTTAGGCAATGGCTCTTCTGGAGGTGGAGGTTCAACTCCATCTTCACCATATATTGTAAAAGGTTATGCTGATTGGAGTGGAAGTTATCGTGGCTCTAGTACAACTGGAACATTTACAGATAATTTCAATGACGATAGAAGAGATAGAATATATCAAGGTTATTATCCTAATTTTAATTATTTAGGAATAATATGTTTTAAAAGTTTATTTGAACAAGCTAGACAGCTAGGAACAATAACAAGCGTAAAATTAAAATTAACTAATTTACATTCGTATTATTATGCAGGATTAGACACTATAATAAGTGGAGCAACTAATATGAATACTTATAGACCTACAAGCTTTTCAATGAATAATGTTAATTCTACTCAATATTGTAGTAGTACTCATTTTAATAAAGGAGGAACTTTAACATTAACATTAAATAGTACAGCAATACAATCTATCCAAAATGGTACTATTGATGGTTTTAGACTATTAGCACCAACTGGATTCGCAGTTACAGATTATGGATATTTTAGTGGTACGGGTAGTACTCGACCATATATTGAAATAACTATAGCCTTATAATAAAGGGTATGAAACTATAACTGTGGAAAATATAACTTTAAGTGTGGTATAATGAGGTAAAAATATTACAGGGGGTGTAAAGTTTGTGTGCAAAATATTCGACTAATTTAGAAAAACTTAAATTAATTTCAAAATTAAAATATAATTGGGACTTATATGGAGCAGAACCTATTAGTAAAGATTTAATTGATATAATGAGAAATTTAATTTATGGATTAAAATATCAACCTGAAATATTTCCAACTGTATGCGAGAGTATTCGATTTGAATATGAAAAAGATAATGGCGATTATTTAGAGTTTGAACTAATTGATGAGGAAACAATAGAAATATTTAGAATGTATAGTGATGGAACTGAAAAATATGATTCATGTAGACCCAATGTAGCTACTATAAATAAAGTGTTGAATGAATTTTATGAGGAAGGAGAAAGAACTTGATTTTTAATGGAATGCAAGTAAAAATAGTGGATTATCCATTTGAAAGTGAAACAAATATTCCCAAAAGAAGAAGTAAAAAGAAAAGGACACAGAAGAAATTTAATAAAAAATACGGGTTTTTGAAAAAGATAGATTCTTGCTACTGAGGAACAAAGAGGATTTAAATGCTAGACAGATTTGGGACATGCAACTAATGTTTCTAGACTTTCCACACTTAAAGTTGTATACCCATAATAAATAATTAATAAAGAAAGGTGGTGCTAATAATGGATTTATTGGAGGTGTTGAGTAATTATGGTGCAATGGGAGTTTTTGTAATATTGGTATGGATTTTAATACAACAAGTTTTAAATGAGGATAATCAAAATAGAGACTTATATAAAACTTCAGTAGAAGAATTTCATAAAACTGTAAATGAGTTCTCATTAACGATAAAAGAAATAAGTAATGAAGTAAGAGATACAAATGTAAAAATTGATGACTTAAAACATGATATGAGTGATTTAAAAATGGATATTAGAGATATGAAACAACATGAAAAAGGAGGAAATGAATAATGATTGATTTAGATTTATACATGAGTTTAATAAATGGTGGTGTGATGTTATTTTGTTTGGTGATTGGATATATAATTAAAACTTCAATACCTAAAATACCAAATAGATATATACCTTTAATTATGGGAATTGTAGGTATGCTTGTTGCAATAGTTAATGCTCAAAGTTATGATTTTAATGTAATTTTAAGTGGTTTAATTACAGGATTAGCAAGTACAGGATTGTATGAAGCTTATAGAAATTTAATTAATAAAGACGAAAAATAATTATTGTAAAATAAGATGTGAAGTGTTATAATAAAGTAAGGATAAATTTTGTCAAAATTATATTCCAAAAACTTTATTAATTATTTTATAATACTACTATTTAAATTATAAGTAAGATTAATTTATAAATTTCTTATAATTTAAATATAAACCAAAGCCAAAAGAGAGTGGATTTTATCTGCTCTCTTTTTATTTTATAAAGGAGTTGATTAATATGGTACAAAAACCAGAAATGATAGAAAAATTTATGAAAATCAATAAATATGGGAGACCTGGAACTAAAAGAAGAAGAACAACTAAAATAGCATGGCATTTTACAGGACAACATGATGTTTCTGCTAAAAATACAGTAAGTTATTTTTCTAACGTTGTAGCTAATGGATATAGAGTAAATGGTAGATATATATACGCTAGTTCTCATTTAGTTATGGGACTTGAAGGAGAAATATATCATATAATTCCATTTAACGAAATAGCTTATACAACAAATAGTGCAAATGCTTATAGTGTAGGAGTAGAATGTGCAACAACAGGTTCAGACGACCATTACACTGACAAAGAATATGTTTCAATGATTAAAACAGGTGCTTGGTTAGCTAAATTATACGGGTTAGACCCTAGAAAAGATTTTATAAGACATTACGATGTTACAGGTAAAATTTGTCCAAGATACTTTGTAAATCATAAATCTCAATGGGAACAATTTAAATTAGATTGTTATAACTATATGATAGGAAAATTAAAAGAATCAAACATAAGAAATTGTACCAATGGAAAAGGTAACAGTGTAATTGGAGAAGAAAAAGTTGTTGATAAGACAATAGAAGACAAGAAGGCTTATAATGTTCAAGCAAGAGTAATTAATTGTACAACTTTAAATGTTAGAGATACACGACCAGATAAAAATGGTAATTTAGGTAAAGTTAAATTTGTATTAAAGAAAGGTGAAATTGTAACTATAGGATATTCATTGAATGGATGGGTATCTGTTTATACAAATACAGATTATGGGTTTGTCAATAAAAAATATTTAGAAATTATATAAATTTCCGAGTATTGCAGAAATAATGACGCTGTAAAATCGATTCTAAGGCGTTTAAATTTCTTCATTGATAGTTTATACCTGTAAAAACAGACATAAATAAAGGGATAGGTGTTTTAAATTAACATCTATCCCAACTTTTTTATTTTTTGGACTAATCATATATTTCAACTTCATAATTATATAAAGCGTTATAAAGAATTTGAGGTATCTGTTCCTTATAATAATCTGCCACTTCCTTAATGTTTTTCTCTTTATAGTATTTGTATATTTCAAAAGCTTTCTCTTGTGTATTATAATAGCCTAAATGTTCTTGTTTAGATTCTCCTGTTTTAGGATTGATTAAATGACATTGCACTACATATTTGCCATTTTTAGGACTTGTTCCAATAACCGATTCTCCCCTCTTATTTTGTCGTTTAGTAAATAAAGTATTTATTCTTTCTGGTACAAATATACAAGTTTTTGGACTATAAATTTTATTTCCTTTAATTAAAATATCTTTATCTAAATGCATTTTTTGACTTTCTATCTCATAATAGCTATTATAATACCATTTAGCAAAATTTTGAAAGTTATGCCATTCTTCTGATACTGTACATCCAATATAAGTGGGACGTTTTTCATGTAGTTTTTTATCATAACATCTTTCTAACATATGCATCCATGTATTATAGGCTCTAGTTAGTTTACAATTTTCACTCACTTTATATTTTCCTTCACCAACATAACCTATTCCAAACACAGTTCTATCATATGGGCATTTGACATTCCCCTTTTTAAAACTTCCATATTCTCTATTTCTAGCTGTATAATTATATTTTGGAAAATAAACATCTATATCATGTGCATTATTATATTTAATAATTACCATTTCACTTCCAAAATTATTAACATTCTTCTCTCCTGTTCTATTAATTTTATTTCTTCCCATATTGTTCACCCCTTATCAATCATTTTATCTTTCTTTTATGTCCTTTTTTCATTTCTTTTTCTCTTGCTCTTTTTCTTTCTTCTTTTATTCTTTCTTCGTGTTCAATCTTTAACTCTTCTCTCATATCTTTTAATACTGGAAATAAAATTTTATCAAATCTTGATTTCAATCTCATATCGTCTTTGACATCTTCGTATTGTATCCCCATATACCTTTCAATATAATTAACAAGAAAACTGTCATACTTATATTCACATTGTAATCTCAAGTATTCATCCGTAGATTCCCATAATATTGTATTTTTAAGTCCTCTTCCTAATTCTTCTACATAAGCATCAAACTGTTGTAATTCTTTTTTGTTCATTTTCATAATATATCCTCCCTAGAATAATAAATCAAACGAATTAAACATAATTAACACAACTGATAGTATCACAATGCTAATTATTATATGTCTATACGGTTTTAATAACTTAAAAGATTCTTCTAAAACATAACTAAGTATAATTAATAATATAAAATTAATTAAAAGATTCATAAGATTACTCTCCATTCACTAACTTTAATTCGCTTTCTTTCCAAGCAACGTCTGGACTTACATCTAAACAATAATAAGTTTCTGGTATGAGTTCGCTTGGTAAGAATTTATCAACTATTGTGCCAACTCGTTGATTATAACATTTTAAAATACTTTCTTTTAATTCTTTATTGGTTTTTAAAATTTCATTTAATTCTTCCTCTGTTATTATTAATTTAACTTTATCTCCTATACTAAACATATTATTTAGCCTCCTTTTTATAAAATTTATTCCAATCATCTATAATTGTTTTACCTATTATAAAACTTACTGTTAAAAATAAAATAATGCTTAATAAAATCCAACCATATTCATTATATAAAGCAAATAAAATAAGTCCTACAGTAAATCCTAATGGAATAGCACCGACCAATATAGGTTTTAAAACATCTATTATGTTTCTCATATTTAAAACTCCTCTCTTAAAAATAGTTCTATGCCTTCATAACAATTACTTTCTTTATGTGAAATACTTAGACATTTATTATCTGATTGGTATTTACATATATTACATAATTTATATTTACCTAATACTTCTGCTAATTGTTCTAATGTTAATGTGTGTAATATTTCATATCTATTCATTTTATCACGTCCTTTCTATACTTATATATTAACGGATAGCATAAAGAAATTACCTATCCGTTATAAAATTTATTAATTATTTTTATTTAGTACCCGACGAACCAATCCCACTCTTTCTAATTATATTACAATTATCTTCATCTGCTAATAAATATTTCTTGAATATCCCTTGCAAAATTCTTTCTCCTGCTTTTATTTCTACTGTTTTATCTGTTAAATTTTTAAATTTAAACCCTATATTCCCATCATTATCTGGATTACCATAATAATCACTATCTATAATTCCACATGTATTTACTAACATTAATCCTTTTTTAAATCCAATGCTACTTCTAGGTACTATTTCCAAATATTCATTATATAACATATATGCTTTGATATCTGTTTGTATTGCTTCGGATATACCATGAGGTGGTATTTTAATATCTATTGGAGTAGATATATCATATCCTGCTGATTCACTAGTGGCACGTGTAGGTATTCTTATATCTACATTTGGATGTTTTCTAAATTCATTAGACACAATTTCAAATCCCCTTACTTTTTGTGAGACACTTTCTTCTATTTTTAATGTGCTTGTTGTATAATCAACACCTAATATTTTAATTTCTGATTCATTTACTAATTCTAACGCATCTCCATACCAAAAATAATTAACATCGTTTAACACATAACATTCGCCAAAGATAGCATTATAACGTATATCTATTATTTCAAATTCCTTCCCTGCATATTTTAACATTTCTGGTATTATATCATGGAAATTATATTCATTTAAATCTTCTCTTATTCTCACTTTATCACCAATCTTAAATTTACTCATTACATCTCTCCTTTATTAATAATTTATATATTTTAATACATCTAAATCGTTCATTAATATACCTATATTTTTAAACTCTTTATATGGTATACTCTTACGCTTGTTATTTTCTTTAAACTTTTTGATTGCTAGCCCACTCACTAAATACACTTCTTTAAATTCTCTAAATTCTATTATAAAGAATACATTATTTGCATAGTTTTGAATCTCATCAATTAAATCATATTGATAGTCTTTTATATTTGAAAGAGGAAAAGAAGTTTTGTTAGCTGTTGTTTTAGCCTCAAATACTATGCTTTTTCCATTAGGTAATATACCTATGTAATCCAGACAAGGTGATTGTTTTTTAGGAAAAGCCGATACGATTTTAGCTCCTTTTCTTAATACTATAAATTCAGTTGGAATCTTAAATATATAAGCCTTTCCTTCTTTTCTATATTTTTCAAATTGTTTTGTTAATCTATTTTCAAATTTAGCACCTATTTTATTACTTTTATTTGGTATAATAATCACCTCCTTTTTTAATTAAATGAATAGGATTTAATCTTCCCAAGGGTCGTCGTATTCCTCGCCTTCAACTATCCTATCAAAATGTACGTCTATAAATCTAGTTACATCCATTAAATATTCTAACGCTGTATTAAATGTTAATTCTTTATTCGTGTCACAACAACATTCAACATATTGAATACCTTCTATGATATTGTTTTCATCGGGCTTTTCTTCGTCATAATAAAGCGTCCAATTATAAGCTCTATCCACGTCTTCTCTCATTAATATTACAGAAAAATCTTCTGCAAGTTCATATATTTTTACTTGTTTATTTTTATTTTCTTTTAACATACATATTTCCTCCTCCCTTATTCATTATAATTATTAATCGTCTATTTCTACTATATAATTATACATACCATTGTAAAGTCTTTCAGATATTTTTCCAAAATAATAGTCTGCAACCATTTTAATATTTTTTTCTTTATAATATTTGTAAACTTCAAAGGCTTCTAACTCGGTATCATAAGTACCTAGGTGTTCTTGTTTTGATTTTCCAGTCTCAGGATTAATTAAACAACATTGTACCTCGTATTTCCCATTTTCAGTAGGAGTTGTTCCAATAGCCGAGACACCTCTATCATTTTGTCTCTTAGTAAATAAACTATTAATTGTTTTAGGCACATAAATGCAAGTATCGGGTGAATAGATTTTGTTATGTTTAATTAAAATATCTTTATCAAGACACATTACTTCATCTTCAACTTGATAGAAATTATCACCATCCCACATTCCAAAATTTTGAAAATTATGAAATTCATCAGATGCACCACAATCTTTATAAGTAGGATATTTTTCGTGATATTTAGAATCATAACATCTCTGCATCATATTAACCCAAGTATCATAAACCCTAGTATCTTTACCATTTTCTCTTGATTTATAATCTCCTTCACCTAAATAGCCAATCATAAAATATCTTTTCTCATATGGACAACTTATTTGACCGTTTTTAAAATTCTGATAAGTTTTATTTTTGGCAATCCAATCGTATTGAGGAAAATAAACATCTATATTTTTTGCTTTTTTATATCTAACTATAATCATTTCGCTCCCAAAATTATTAAATCTTTTTTCTCCTATCCTATCAATTTTTTGCTCATAACATCACCTTGCATTGATTAATTATTTTCTTTTAATCTTCTACTTGTAACCCAAAGGAATAAGTAGTTACTAAGGTCTAATAAACTGTCCTCTAGGGATTCAGATACCTCGGCTTTTCTATTTTTTAATAATGTATTTATTCTACTCCATTTATCAAAACATCTTACCAAATAACTTACATCACCGAATTGTTTAAATGATTCATCTGTTGCATTACCATAATCTTTATTTTTACGTTTACACAATTCCATTGTATCCATTACTATTTTTTCATATTCTTCCATAAATGGATTTACAGTGTCGTTAACTATATTCTCTTTTGTATCTAATTCTTCTTTAACCCCAACGTCTTTTAAATCTGATTCATTTACTTCTATTTCTTCATTTAGATATTTTTTATAATGAAACTCGCAATTACCATTACAGTTCTCACAAGAAGCTGGACATATATCGCAATCTAGTACTGTTTCATCTAGTATCGCTTGTATGTTATCTCTGGCATTTAATATATAATCTATTCTTTTCATTTTCATTGTTTTTCCTTCCTCTATTAATTCTAATACATTTTCTGACCAATCCCAGACTTGTTCATCTATATCTAACTTTATCACACCTTTACCAAAAGTACTTATTACAGTTGTCTCTTTACCTGCAAACTCTTCCATATAACCACAATATCCAAATTCACATTCACTCAAATCTTCTTTTATTCTAACTTTATCTCCTACTTTTATATTCATATTATATTTACTCCTCCTCATTTAAATCTTTCATTATAAATAAACTATTATTATCATTATCTGAAATTATTACATATCTACCTTCATTATTTATATTTATATTAGATGATAATTTGATATATTTTCCTGTTTGTAATGCATTAATATATAATTCACCTGTCATACTATCAAAATCCAAACTAACTCTTTGCCCTACGATTTCTTGCAGATGTTCTATTTTTGAATCTATAAAAATCATTACCATAACATCATCTCCTTAAAATTTGTTATTTTTATTAATGTTTTATTTAGAATGATTTCATCTTACAATATTATCACCTCCTTTTCTTATAGTAGTGTATTAACAAAACTGATATAAAAATTACCTATGTTTATTAATTATTTTTAATTTATATATTCAATAATATTACTTTATTTTCTTTTAAACTTTTTTGCACGTCTATAATTCTTTGATTACTACTACCTCTAAAAGACAATGTTGAATCCTTTAATTCTTCTATATATTCTCCGTCAACTAAAACATCTATTAATTTTAATATTTCATTGTTTTTTATACCCTCATATTTGAATCCAGTATATAACCAAATATCGTGTGTGGGATTTTTCTTTTTATACTTCTTTAAAAAAGGAATTAATTCTCGATAACTATAAATAGGGTCTCCCCCACTTATAGTTATTCCATTTAATAAAATATTTTCTTTGCATTTTTCTATAAATTCATCTTGTAAATCTTCTGTAAACTCATAACCATAATTAAAGTCCCATGTTTGTGGATTATGGCAGTTTTTACAAAAATGAAAACAGCCCGATACAAATATTGTATTTCTTAAACCTTCTCCATCAACAACTGAATCATACACTATTCCACTAATATTCATTAATATCACCAACAGAATGTTTAACTCTATCTTCTACTTCAGCTATTTTACCATTGTTAAATTTAGAATAATCAGTAGTTAAATAACCTGTGACACGTCTAAGTCTTTCAATTTTATTACTGCCACATTTTGGGCAGTTTTCTTTTATTTCTGAAGAATATCCACAATTCATACAAGTATCTATTGGAAAATTTAATGCAAAATAATAAACATCTTTACTCATTGCATAATCTATTATTTTTTCAACAGCAGTTATATTATTCATAAAAGATGATTCTAATTCAACATATAAAATATATCCACCAGTCGCTAATTTACTGAAAGGTGCTTCTAAATCTATTTTGTTTTTAATAGATATTTTTTCATACACAGGTATATGGTGTGAGTTAGTTATGTATTCTCTATCTGTAACACCTTTTATAATACCATATTTTTCAACTAATTTATTTCTTAATGTAAAACAACTACCCTCCGCTGGAGTAGCATAACAACTAAAATTTAGATGATTTCTTTCTACACACTCTTTTGCAAATGAATTGATTCTTTGTACTATTTTTAATGCAAAATTATAAACATTTTTATTATATGTATGAGTTTCACCAAACATAGCATACATACATTCTGCAATTCCTATATATCCTAAAGCTAATGTGCCATGTTTCATCGATTCTTTTACATCTTCTTCATCTTTCAGCGTTCTTCCTAAGAGATTCTTCATTAACCCGTTGTGATGAGTAAAGAATCCACTTTTAGATTTTTGAGAACAAATCCATTCATATCTATCTAATAATGCTGTTTCAGATAATTTTAGATTCTCTTCTAATTCATCCATAAATCCGTCAATATCTGCAACATCTCTTTTACCTAAACAGATACCATGTCTAATTCCCATATCAACAAGATTCAATGTTACAGGTGTTATATTGCCTCTGCCAGATTTGTGCCAACCCATACCATTTACATCATACCCTAATCTCGTCCTACATCCCATAGTTGCTGATTGGGTATCTGGGTCATTTATATCACCTTCACCCTCTATTGTAACATTGCAAAAATTAGGATATATTCTTTTTGATAAAGATTCTAAAGCTAATAATTTTAAATCGTAGTTTGGAGTTCCTTCTTTGTCATTTATTCCTTTTGCATATTTAAATATACTTATTGGGAATATTGATGTTTTATTAAATTTACCAATACCATTTATACTAGCTGTCAATAACGCCTTAGATACTAATCTTCCTTCTGGTGATGTGTCTGTCCCAAAATTTATACTTGTAAAAGGAACTTGACTTCCTGCTCTAGACTCAAGAGTATTAAGGTTATGGTATAAAGACTCTGCTCCTTGCATGGTTTTTTCTATAGTATGTCTTTCTGCAACTTTGTAATGTTTAGGATAAAATAATTTAAGCTTTTCATTTTCTAATTTTATAATGTCTCCGTTGGTATCTTCTATATTTTTCATTATTAATTCTGCGTGTTCTTTACTTATTCCATCTATATCCATTAAAGCATTTCTAAAACTTTTTCTAAAGGTTATAGCTACATAAGGAGATGCATCATAATCTATTTTATTACTAGCGATTCCACCATATTGACATTGAGAGGCACATTGAAATGTTACTGCTACTAATTGAAAAAATGTCATAATATCATTTGGTTTTCTTACATCACCATTTCTAGTTGTAAAACCACCTTTATTATTAAATAAATCTTCAAAATCTATAAATAAACAATTATGCATCCCACTTGCATAATTATCTAAATCGTGAGTGTATAATAAACCATCTCTATGTGCCTTTGCAACCTCTGGTCTCATTAAATTATTCAAAGCATATTCTTTTAAAAAATAAGAAGTTACCTTGGAATTTTTGCCACTAAATGAAGCCTCATCCACATTTGCGTTTGAATTTTCTATGTTTTTCATTGCCATAATTTCTGATATTTGTTTTTGAGATTCTTCATATAGTCTAGCTTGGTTCTCTCTAGTTCTTTTTCTTTTTTCTCTATAAAGTATATATGCTTTAGCTACTGTAGGATAATTTTTTTCTATTAAAGTTTCTTCAATAATATCTTGGATTTCTTCTATAGATATTTCATTTTTATCTGATATTTTATCTAACACCTTTTCAGTTATATCATAAGCTCTATCTGTATTTATATTTACTTCTAACATTGCTTTTTGAATAGCTACTATTATTTTGTTTTTATCAAATGCCACCATATTTCCATTTCTTTTTTTAACTATCATAACATCGCTCCTTTTTATTAATTATTTTTATAAAATTATTTCTAATACAAAGAATAAAATACTAAGTAGTGAACAACAAAAACCTATGTAAAACCATTTATGTACTCTATCATTCACATTATCACCTCCTTCATATTACTATATTAACAAAACTTTTATAAAAATTACCTATGAATTTAATTATTTATATACCAAACACCGAATATTTCTTTAAGACTAAACATACTACACTCATTCCATTTATTATATTCTGTATCAAAATAATGTACATTTTCATTCCCTTTAGGGGACATTACATACTTTATTTCACTATAACAGCTTTCTATTTCTTTACCTTCTTTTAAGGCTTTCATAGCCTCCTCAAAAGTATATTTTTTCTTGTCTAATACAAATATGTCATCTAACATGACACCAATTTTTTCAAACTCACCATTAAATTTAAAATGTATAACATTTGAAGATTTTTCTATTTTTGCCAATCTTCTATCATCATATTTATTAATCCATGTTTCACCTTCTTTAATTGTATTCATTACCTCTTGAAATGTTTTCTCCATAATATCTCCTCCTTTAATATAAATTAATAATACCATAATCTATAAACATATTCTCTGGTTCTTTGTTAATTATTTTCTTTGCCTTATCTAAATCAATTTCTTTGAATTTATTATAATTCATATCAAATAATAGAAGACTATATTTCAAGTGATATGTTAATTCTAAATATTTCTCATATGATATTACTCTAAATTGTAGATGTATATTAATATCTAAATTATCAAAATAAAATTTCAACACAACTAAATAAAAATCTTTACATTTAATTTTATCATACGATAATGATGTTTCAAATGTATTAATAACAGTCAATAACTTATCTAACATAATATCCACATCTCTATCTGATACAATTAGAATTATATTAGTTAAGTCTATTAGATTAGAATATTCACTTTCTATATTAAATTTCCAACAATTTAACAAATCATGTATTGTATCTATCGTTTCTGTTTTATTCCTTTGTATTACATCCAATTTACATCACTCCCCTTATATTTAATATATTAACAATTAATGAGTAAAATTTACCTATGAATTAAAATTTTTATTAATTATTTTTAATCATCTATTTCTACTTCATAAGTACACATACTATAATACAATTCCCTTGGTATTTGTCTTTTGAAGTAGTCAGCTACTTCTTTTATATTCTTTTCTTTGTAATATTTATACACTTCAAACGCTTTCTCTTGAGTGTCGTATAACCCTAAATATTCACTCTTTGATTTACCAGTTCGAGGATTGATTAAACAACAATTTACTCTATATTTATCTCGATATGGGCTTGTTCCAATAACTGATTCCCCTCTACTCCTATCGCATTTAACAAATAATAAATTTATTGTTTGAGGTACAAAAATACAAGTTTCTGGACTATATATTTTGTTATGCTTAATTATTATATCTTTATCTAATTCCATTCTTTCACCATCTACCTCATAATAATTTTCCTCGTACCATTCTGCAAAGTTTTGAAAATTATACCATTCCTCAGATGCTTCACAAGTAATATACGTAGGATGTTTTTTGTGGTATTTTTCATCATAACATCTTCTCAACATATGATGCCAAGTGTTATAAACCTTAGTTAGTTTACCGTTTTCACTTACTTTGTATTCTCCATCTCCAATACAACCAACTCCATAATATCTTCTTTCATAAGGACATGCAATTCTACCGTTTTTGAAAGATTGATATGTTGCTCCTTTAAAAGTCCAATCATATTCTGGAAAATATATATCAATGTCCATACGTTCTCTATATTCTGTAATTATCATTTCACTTCCGAAAGTGTTATAATTCTTTTCTCCTTTTCTATTAATTTTTGCTACCATTTTCACATCAATTCCTTTCCTTATATTAGTATATTAATATTTAATGAATGAAAATTTTATTAAAATTCCACCACCCTTTTTCGTTTTCTAAAATAATCAAAGAGCAATTATTTTTTCAAACTATACCCCTCTAGGGGTAAATATTAATTAATTTTAGTTTTCTATACTGTATCTCAACTATATCTTATATCTAATCTAGTGCTATAGAATATAGAAGAGTTAAAAGGCTATTTTATAACAAATATTATATTAATTATATATTATTTTGAAAATAAATATGGTCGCAGAATACCTAACTTTGATTTGGATTTTAGTCGTAGAATACCTAACTTTGAATTTATCTACCTTTCATATGTTCTAATGTTAAAAAACCTATTATATCTTTAGCTACTTGTAAATTTTTACCTTTCCATACAACATAAGGATTCACAACATAATAACTTCTTGTTCCAATTTCTTGTCTTATAGTGACATATGATAAAAAATAATATTTCTCATCATCTCTAGTTATATAAAATTTAAACAAATCTCTTTTTAATTTATCCATTGTTTTTTTATCATTACTTAAATTTAACATTCTACATATATCAGTGAAATGTAATTTATCTAATTTATTAATATCTATTTCTTCTGGATTCTTGCATAATATATTAGTTTCATAATGTAAAAATGGTAATAATTGATAAACATAACTTAAATGTTTGTGTTGTCTTGGCTTACAATTTTCATATAACTCTCTTGTCGTATCTATAAACATTCTTGCATATTCTTTATCTTTAAAATTACTTTTACCTTTATTCACGTATACTGGGTTTAAATATATCTTACCATTAGCTTCAAATAATAATTCTTTTTCTTTTATTTCTTTATAAAAAGACTTAAACGCCGTGTCTCCTAAATTTAATAAATATTTCACGTCTCTTTTATTCATATATTCTATTTTATTATTTTTAGTATATTTAACCAATACATTTTCTTCTCTGTCGTTGTAATCTATATATGTTGCTAAATACAAAAATCTACTTATAGTTGCTTGATTCAAATTTAAATCATTAAATAATAATTGGTTTTTAACATAGCACACTTGAACAAAACCTCCTAACTGTTTATTATGTTGAGTTAATTCATTCTTATTACTAAGGAATAACTTTTGTTGTGGTGTAATTTCTTTTACAACCTTTATTGTTTCTCCTTTTTTTATTAATCCTACACATTCTAGCTCTCCATTGGCTTTTTCCTCGTATATCCTTTTATATTTACATTGATTATCCATAATCAACTACCTCCTTCCTTATATTACAGTATTAACAATTGTTAGTCTAAAATTACCTATGAATAATAAAAATTCACCATCTGTAAAGATGGTGATGAAATTATAAATTACTATAGAATTCTTGTTTAAACACTCTTATCATTAATGCTCTTGATTGTTTAGTGTTAATTGTGATGTAAGATTCTTTCCCTTCTTTAATTATGCAATCCCAAATACTATTAGATTTTGAAAAATCTATTTCTTCTAAAGCTTTTAACTCTTCTTTCCACTTGCCAGATTTTCGCTTCATGTATAAATCTTCTGCTAGTGATATATAAGCATGGAACATAATATCTTCACATTCTAATGATTCTTTTCTAATTAATATACGTCCTTCTCCATCTTTCATGTGGGGGAATAAACAAAATAGTTCATTGAAAAATGAAGATAAAAACATATATATTTCCTTCTCTTCCGATTCATTTTTAATTGAGGGGAACGAAGTATCGATAGCCATTTTTAGGGTATTAAAAGTTACTATATGTTCCATGTCATCTTTGCTTACGCTATTTTTTCTTACGTCAATCATACCTTTAAGAACAGAATGTTCATTTAATCTTAATATGATTCGATTGCTAGCTTTTGTACTATCGAATGATTCAGCTAAAGATTTACTTATTTTTAATCCTTTAGACATTTGAGAAAATACAATCTTGGCTTTTGAATCTTCATAATGTAAAATTATAACGGGGAATATAGTATTTTTCACATTCTTAATTAACTCTTCATCGCCAAGTATTTGAGAAGATTTATAAGCTCGGTAACATGCTTTAACCCTATGATTTCCGTCTAATAAAGCTATACTTCCTTTAATAAAAAGTTCTCTTTTATCTTTATTATAATTAATTAATCCTTTACCATTATCAAGCACATTGAATGTTAATTGAGTAGTTCCTAGTTGTCCTTTTAATATTAAATTCTGCATTTCTAATATGTTTGATTGTTTTGTTATTGTTTCTTCTTTTATTTTATTATTAATTTTCTTATATTTCACTCCACGTTGAGTAGGAGTATAATATGTCAATTCCTCCTTATCCCACATTCTACCAATCTCTTCTGCCGATAGGTGTGTGAGATATTTGTTATTTCCTAAATCTATTACGTCTTTAAAAGTTTTAAGTACGAAAAATTCTTTTTCATTTTCTTTATAAATATTATTTTTATTTATTATTTTCACATTAATCACCTCTTATATAGATAATAACACATGAGGTGATTAATGTCAATAGTTTTTTTAATTTATTAATTATTTCTAATCTGTAATTTCAACTATATAATTATATAAAGTATTATATAGTTGAATAGGTATTTGTTCTTTAAAATAATCTGCTATTTGTTTAATATTCTTTTCTTTATAATATTTGTATACTTCAAATGCTTTTTCTTGTGTTTTATACCTTCCTAAATATTCATTTTTAGACTTACCAGTTTTAAAGTCGAACATACTACAAGTCACCATATATTTACCATTCATAGGACTTGTACCTATAACTGAATTGCCTCGATTTTTATTATTTTTAACAAATAAAGTATTAATTGTTTGTGGCACAAAAATACAAGTTTCTGGACTATATATTTTATTATGTTTTATCAAAATATCCTTATCTAAACACATTATTTCTCCTTCAACTTCATAATAATTGTTTTCATACCATTTAGCAAAATTTTGAAAGTTATGCCATTCTTCACTTACTTTGCAATCTATATATGTAGGATACCTTTTGTGATATTTTTCATAATAACACCTTTCTAACATATGACACCAAGTAGCATAAACTTTAGTAAGCTTACCATTTTCTCTACTCTCATATTCTCCCTCCCCTAAATATCCAACACCAAATACGCTTTTATCATAAGGTGATTTGATTTTACCATTTTTAAAATTTTGGTATGTATTATTTTTAGTTGTCCAGTCATATTCTGGGAAATAAACATCTATATCAGAGTATTTTTTGTATTCAACAATAACCATTTCACTTCCAAAATTATTAATATTTTTCTCACCAGTTCTGTCAATTTTACTCCCCATAATATCATTCCTTCTTTCTTTTATAATTTTTATAATACTCCTTCTTTATTTCTTTCTTTCTTTTCAACACTCTTATTCTAGCATACTCTACTTGCTCCTTGTCTATTTCACTTGCAATATAATAAATATTTTTATTAATTGTTGCTACTGCCACAGTTCCAGTCCCAAGAAAACAATCAAAGACAATTCCTCTTTTTTTCACATATTTATATAACAATTCTTTAACTAATTCAGTTGAAAATACTTTATGATTGAATGTTTTAACACCTTTATCTCTAACTGGTGCATTAATTATATTAGATATATTAGTATATGTTCTTTGTCCGTTCTCTCTGTGGCTTTTAACTATTTTATTAGTCTTGTAAGTTTTAAATTCATTCTTTCTGCAAAATAAATGTATTTGTGATATATTTTTTGTTGATTGATTACAACTCATATTATCTGGAAGAATGTCAGTTTTATTCCAATATATAATGTCACCTAACATAAATTCCGTATTCATTTCTATTTCATTTATTATTTGAAACACATAACTTGGTTTTTTTCTATTATATGGGATTTCAATTAACACTGTTCCATTATCAATTAATATTTTATTAAAGTGTTGAAATAGATTTATGTAGTCCTCCTTAGATAGGCTAGGGAGGACTTTGAGTCAGTATAACATCCACTTTAAAATTTTCTTCAACCATTTGTTCCATTAAGGAAAAACAGTCTGTATTATATATTACATTTTTTTCAATCATACTACTTCATCTCCATTTATATTAATCTCTCTTTTGGACTTCCACAATTCATTTTACCTTCTGGACAAGACCCATATTGACAAGGCGCACCTATTTTACTAAATAATAATGGTGCTTCTTCTCTGCATATTTCTAACATTTTCTCTGCAAGTTCTCTAATTTCTTCTTGTGCTCTATTGCAACATCTTTTATTAAAGAAATTATATAAACTTCTAACATTCATTGTAACTATTATTTTAGTTTCTGAAGCATTAGGTAAAACATATCTTGCATTTTCATTAGCCACTTTAGTTGAATTCATACCATAAGTAGGATAATCATTTTCTTCAACATATTGTTTTATATTTTTTTGCCATTTTAAATACATAGCATGAATTGAGTGCATATCATTTTCGTATTCTTTAACATAATCTTCTCCCATTTCTTTAATTATACTAGGAGTTATAAATTCAAATTTACCTTCTTCTTCCTTAACATATCTTTGAGATTGTTGACTGTAAGATGCTATTCTATGTCTTACTAATTGATGAGTTAAAGCTCTACTAACACCTTCCACTGCAAATGAAAAACTACAATGTTCTAATGGAGACTCATGCCCCATATCTATTAATCTTTTTATAAAACCTTGTATTTTATCTTCTGTTAAACCTTCTTCTAATTCGTCTATACCTACAGGACTATAACATAATTTACCTGCCATAGCTATAACTTCTTCTACATTTCCATATTTCCCAATTAATTTTACTTTCATCATATTATCATTCTCCTTTTTTTATTAATTATTTTGTATTACTCATAATGCATGTCGATTATTTTAAATAAAGGGAGTGTTACACCTGGGTTTTTATAATTTACTTTAAATAATGTTCCTTCTGTTATCTTGCAAATATAATGTGTTTTCACAATATCTTTTTTTCTTTCAGTATCTACAATTTCATCTTCTAATATTATTTCATATAAATCACCTTTCTTTATTTCTGCTCTAATCATTTCAAGGAATAACTTATAAGATTCATCTGTAAATACCTCATTATTTATATCTAAGTATAAACCATCATCTTTTTTGATTATTTCATAACCATTTACTGTGTCTATTTCAACACCTTTTATTATGGCTTTTTTATTTTTATCAATTATAAACATCATATTATCATTCTCCTTTTTTATTAATTATTTTTATTATATTCTATCTAATATTTCTTGCATAGCTTTTATTGAATCTTCTAAGAATTTTTTATCTACCAAATCTACGTTTATATAATCTGGTAAAGTAATTACGTCACCATTGAATATTTTTCTAGCACGATTATGAAAATCTGAAAGTTCTTCGTCCGTAGCTATTGGTTCTCCGTCAATTGTTTTATATCTAAATAAAACTATATCTCCTTCTTTTGGTTTTAATACGTTTATTTCGTATTCTAATTTATCCATAATAAATCCTCCTTTATTAATTATTTTCATTTTCAGAATCTTTTAATACTTTTAACATTGCGTCATTACCTTCCTTGGTACTAAATATATTGAATATAAAAAACATGTTGCTTTCAAATACAGAAAATAAATTATAAATAGGTAATATAGAATTTATTATTAATTTGCTTCGTTTGATATATCTGTTATATATTACTCTTCCTAATTGATGTGTTACCAACTCTTCAACAAATTTTGTATTTTTCTTTAAATCAAATCTAAGTTTTTCTCCTAATATTATATTTAGTATTGTAATCGCTCCATATATTTTTAATAACATTTATTCTACCTCGCTTTCATAAACATTTATTACTTTAAATATCGGTATTGTATTTGATATTTCATCATATTTTTTTTCATATATTGTACCTTCTGCTATTTCGCATAGAAAAATTGTTTTTAATTTATTTGTAACACCCATATCGTCTATTGTTGTTTCTACTATAGATATATTATACAAATTATTACTATTGGTGATAACACTTAATAAAAATTTTCTTATTTCGTTTGTAAATACTTCATTATCTATATATAATAATACATCTTTTCCTTTTTTATAAATTTTATAACCATTTATAGTCCTTAAATATAAGTCATTTATTTTTATATGGTCTATATTTTTAATACAATACATATTATTCTCCTCCTTATTTGTTATTTTTATTAATATTTTATTTACATTTTACATTTTTATCGCCTCCTTATATTACTATATTAACTAAAGTTATTTAAAAATTACCTATGATTTAATAAATTTTATACCAAAATCTTTAAGTCTTTTTTTAGCCAAATCAATATAAAATTGTTTATCTAATTCTGGTAAAACTTCTAACACTGATTTATCTATTACTTCTTCATTGTATATCATAACTTTTTCTGGTGTGCTAGCTACTTTTTCTATTTTATCTGCTACTTCACCTTTTTTATTTTTAAAATTACATTTTACTTTTGATAATCCTGGTAAATCTTTCGTTGTTGCGAATACTCTATTACATTTTGTATTTAATATTTTATCACCCCACATCATGTAATTGTATGTACTTCCTATCTTACAACACATTTGGAATTTTATGAGTTCGTCACAATTATTAATTGTTTCTTCTACAGGAGTTTCATGTAATAAATATTCTACCACAGCATCTGTGATTATAGATAAATTATTATCTATAAGTGAATATTCTTTCACATATGCTCCTTTTCTTTCAAGTTTACCATTTTCAAATTCAAATATATAATTGTTTACATCTTTTTGCATTATGTTTTTAATTAAATCATGTTCTAGTTTAAATCCAGTACGTATTTCCCATTCTTGACAAATTGCTTTATATTGTTCAAATTCATTTTTGTTTCTTAATAAAACGATTATACCATCTGTATTTGCCTGTATAAGTTCTAAATCAAGATTACTTGTTTCTAATTTCTCAAGTAAATCTGTCAAAAATAACTGACAATTTATACATATTTCATTTGCTCTTTTTTCATCAAACATTTTACTCCATTTATCTTTGCATATTCCGTATGTAGCGTTGATGACTATTTTTAGGGGTGCTTGTCCTTTTTTGTCACCTAAAGCTTTTAAGCGTAGACGTTCATCCATAATTTCATTAAATTTTTCGGGTTTATGTACTGCTCTACTTAATAATTTATAATTACGCATTATGGAAGGGTAAAAACTTGCAACATCACTGTGAACTATTAATTCATTTTCTTCTACTTTGTGAAAATATTTTTTTCTAGCAGAATGTAATCCTCCAAAGCCATATATTGTATTTATACCAAATACTTCAGTTTCCAGTTGCATTTTTTTATTAGTTCCTTTTTCATTTACATAAGTATATTCTCTATGAGTATCAAACCAATCTTGAATATATTTATATTTATTCAATTTTATAGTTGGTAAAAATTCATATTCTAACCCATCCGTAACTCCATGTTGTCTTTCAGCTTCTAATATTTCAGCACTAAGTTTAGCTTTAGTTTTGGAAAATGAATTGATAGGTAAATTAAATTTTTCAATTAAAGATTTATGTGCTTTAAAATCATTTATTGTAGCTTCAAATACTTTTATTGTCTCACTAACGTCATGTTTACAATATTTAATTGTTTCTTCTATTTCTTTCATTGTTAGTTTTCTATCTATATCAAATGGCACATCTGTTTCTTTTATATTACTACCCATAAATAATTCAAGTTGTTTTAAACTTTTATTTAAAATTAAAGTGTCATAACTATATAGTTTAATTTTATTAAACGTTCTAGATATTTCGTGAGGTTTTTTCCCTTCTATTAATTTATCATTGATTTCTTTTGGATTCATATTCATTAATATACCTTTAAATATCACGTCGTCATAATGTCTATTGTTAAATCCAATAAATATAGTATTGTCTTTGAATTTATTATAAAGCCTTATTAATTTATTTCTGTCATTTACAATAACACATTCTTGTTTTGTAGAATAATCGGTTAAACAAACTAACCAATCCTCTTTAAATACTTCAAAGTCATAAAATATTAATCTGGTTTTTTTTGACATCCATTACCACCTCCTATATTAATCGTCTATTTCAACTTCGTAATTATATAAAGCTATATATAACTTTTCGGGTATCTGTCCTTTATAATAATCTGCAACTTGTTTTATATTCCTTTCTTTATAGTATTTATAAATCTCAAATCCTTTTTCTTGTGTGTCATATAAACCTAAATATTCACTCTTTGATTTACCTGTTTCTGGATTGATTAAACTACAATACACTGTATATTTCCCACATTTATGAGGACTTGTACCAATAGCTGATTCTCCTCTATCATTTTGTCTTTTAATAAATAATGAATTTATAGTTTGTGGTACATAAATACAAGTTTCGGGACTATATATTTTGTTTCCTTTGTGGAGTATATCCTTATCTAAATGCATTCTTTCTCCTTCGATTTGATAGTAATTGTTTTCATCCCAATATCCAAAATTTTGAAAATTATGAAATGATTCATCAATCTCACAATCTTCATAAGTAGGATTTCTTTTATGAAATTTATCAGAATAACACCTTTCTAACATATGATTCCAACTTTTATAGGCTCTAGTAGACTTACAATTTTCCCATACCTTATATTCACCTTCACCAATATATCCTACTCCAAATACTCTAGGTTCATATGGACAACTAATTTTACCATTTTTAAAATGATTATATTGTTTATTCCTAGCAATCCAATCATATTGAGGAAAATATACATCTATGTCACGTGCATTATTACATTTAACAATTATCATTTCACTACCGAAATTATTACAACTCCTTTCCCCTGTTCTATCAACTTTATCTCTTCCCATAATATCATCTCCTTCCTATATTATCGTATTAACAATTTTACTTTCAAAATTACCTATAGTTTATTAATTATTTTCTTCCAATAAAAATTTAATAGAATATTCTAATGGAAATCCAAGCAGTATAAACTCTATAATATCCGTTACAACTTGTATTTCAGTTTCTATTCCTATCAAATCCTCTACTTTATATTTGCTATATTCTTTTAATAATTTAGACTCCTCTTTTGTTAGTTTTAACCCTAATCTTTTAATGTTTAATTATGTTTGAATACATATTTCTACGTATATAATTACTTAACAATTAGTCCTTTAATGAGCTGAATATTCTTCGTCATATATTGATGAATAAATGTAATCATATGTTTTAGGTACAGTATTTTCAATTACCTTACCATTATCATCATATGTTCTATAAGTACCTTTATCCATATTTAAAGCAAATTCTATATCTTTAAAATAAATGTTACAATAAACTTTTTCGCCTTCACATTCATCAATTCCAAAATGGTCACCACCATAACCAGTCACTATAAATTCAAATGTTTCTCCTGCTTTATATAAAACTTTACTTTCATCTCTTGTTTTAATATCATTTCTTGCTCTTGCTTTAAATTTATTTTTATATTCCCAATTTAAATTTGCCATAATTATTCCTCCAATCATTTATCTTCTTTTAAAATAAAATTACAATTTTATCTTTATATTTTTAATACACCTTTTAGAACGCCATTCTAAGGCTATAACAAGGTATTAATTTCTATATTGTACTTGTTTATAATATTTACAATTTCTTTTACAAAAGTTTTTATTTCCTTTTAGTTTTATTATATTTTTGATATTCTTGACAATATTCTGCTGTAGAACATAAGAATTTACAAAAGAAACTGAAATTAGTTTTATTAACATCCCATAAATCTTCTTCTTTAGCCTTATTAATATCATCCATAGATTTATTTACAAATTTTTTAAATAAGTCTATATTTTCTTGATTAAATGGTATTTCAATAAAATAACGTTCATACTCTTTTTCTTTTCCTGGTGGAATATCTTTTCTTTCCTTAACTCTACCTGTCTCTTTATGTTTTCCATACTTCAACATATCAAAGGCATTTCTAACTATTTTATAATTTGGATATAACTTTTGTAATGCTAATGAATATAAAATCAATTGATAACATTTTTTAATTAGATTTTTATTTGTAAATCCACTCTTGCTTGATGTTTTATAATCAATCACTTCAATCTCTTTTTTGTTGTGGTCAATCAATGTTAAATCGACGAATCCACGAATAATAATTCCTTCAATCTCAACTTCAAACTCCTTCTCTATTAATACTTCCCTACCATTTATAGGTATTGGTTTAAAATTTCTGAAATAAGCCGTTACATCTGTTATATAATTTTTCTTAGCATTAATTGTTGGAAAATTAGCTTCACCACAGAATTCATATATATCCATTTTTGATTCCCATTCTTCAACGGCTTGTTCATTTGTCATTTCTCCTATTTCTAGGGCTTGTACCAGTTCGTGAGCATCACCACCTGCACTCCCATAAATATTTTGACTTCTTTTAACATGTTCTATATAAGTTAAATAATAATTTTTAGGACAATTCCCATAACAACTAAGTTTACTAAAACTATATTTCTCTTTTTTATTTTCACTCATAAAATCACTCCTTATTAATTATTTTTAATCATCTATCTCTACTTCATAATTATATAGTGCATCATATAATTTGTCTGGTATCTGTTCTCTGAAATAATCTGCTACCATTTTTATATTCTTTTCTTTGTAATACTTGTATATTTTAAATGCTTTCTCTTGAGTATCATAAATTCCTAAATATTTTCTTTTAGATTTACCAGTTTTAGGATTAATCATGTGACATCTTACCATATATTTACCATCTACAGGACTCGTACCTATAGCCGAATCACCTCTATCATTTTGTCTCTTAGTGAATAATTTATTAATAGCTTGTGGTACAATTACGCAAGTTTCAGGACTGTAAATTTTATTACCTTTAAATAAAATATCTTTATCTAAACACATTACTTCACCTTCTATTTCATAATAATTCTCTTCATACCACCTAGCAAAATTTTGGAAGTTTAACCATTCATCGCAAACTGTACAATTTTTATATGTAGGTTGTTTTTTATGATATTCTTTATCGTAACATCTTTTCAACATGTCATACCACGTATTATAAATTCTAGTATTTTTACCATTTTCCCACGCTTTATATTCACCATTCCCAAAATAGCCAACCCCATATACACTTCTTTCATATGGACATTTTACACCTCCGTCTTTAAACTTTTGATATGTTACACTTTTATAAACCCAATCGTATTCTGGAAAGTATACATCAACGTCCATACATCCTCTATAATCTACGATAACCATTTCACTCCCGAAGTTGTTTAATCTTTTCTCACCAGTTCTATCTGTTGTTTTTCTACTCATATTTCATCATCCCTTTATTAATTATTAAACATTCTTTTATCAATTTTTTAAATATTTCCCCTCCTTGGTCTGTAGGCGAGACCTTACTACCTTTCATCATATATTTATTGTCTTTATCTAAAATAAACCCTATTTTAATATCTCTCATAAAACAACATGATTTGATAGTTTTAATATTTTTTTTAATTATTTCTGTGTCTAATCCTTCATCTAATGCGATTATAAAATGTTCAACTCCTATTTTTAATAACTTTTCAACTTGAGTAGTAGAAATACTATTACCGCCTAATGCGACTGCATTATGCACTCCAAAGCTATCACATTGCATCACACTCTTCTCACTTTCAAATATAAACACTTCCTTACTTTCTTTGATGTATGTCCTGTTTTGGTACAAGCCGTATAGAAATTTGTGCTTAGAGAATGCTACAAGTGGAAGGTATTTATAATTCGTAGGCTCATCCGAATCTATACGGCCCATAGTCCCCACTAGCTTTCCATTTTCATTCCTCCAAGGAATAATAAGCCTATTACTCCCCTTATCGAATCCTATTTGGAATTTCAGCTGACTTGAAGGTAATATACCATCATCTGCAAAACGTTTAAACCATTTATAACCATTATTATATTTATCTAAAACACTTTCGTCATAAGTCACTTCCTTTTCTTCATCTTCATATGGAATATATAAGTCATCGAAGAAACCATCAAATAGTACCTCTTCCTCTGGTTGATAATTACCTTCTATTTTCTTACCTAACATTATTGTAATTGTTTTGATAACTTCTCTATAAGTCAAACCTGTATGAGTAGCTATTAAACCGAATAGGTCACCGTTATAAGACGTTGTAAAGTCTGTAGCTGATAAATTATCATTTAATTTGATTCTCCAGCCACTAGGGTTATCTCCTCCTACTTTTGCACACCTAATCTCTTTATCTGTTATATTAATACTATGATAATTGTAATAACTTAATATTTTTTCAATTTGTTCTGGATTATTTTTTAAATACTCTTTCATATAGGTTTGTCACCTACTTTTTACCAAATTTATTATTTTGTTGATTAATATTGTTTATATTCATTCGTTGTGGGTGGCAAAAACATACTTCACTAATCTTTGTGCTATATGTATTCATATGTAATATGAAAGCTGTATTACTATCGCTTGACACAGTTGTACTTCTCGATTTTCCTATAAAAAATATCCTATAATTTGAATCTGGACTCAACTCAACCTCTTCTTCGACCCATCTATCGCCTTTCTTTACTCTTTTAAAAGGTTTACAATATGCTTTAGAATCCTTATCTAACTCTTCTTTATATAAAGTTCTCATTAAAAAAATTTCACTAGCCACTTCCCCAATTTGTTTACTATTCGCCATCATTGAGATATCTAGAAATAAAGCTCCTTGATTACTCATTGCTAATTGATAAGTCATTACAGCACATATATCATAAATCTTTGTTAATTCATGGATTTCACGAGATTGTTTTACTAAGGCTTTCCAATCATCATCTGTGCCGTTACTCATTTTGAATGTATCAAATAGAAACACATCTAAACCTTTACTACTTAATGAATATTTCCTAATTATTTTTTTCATACTACCCATGTTCATTGTATTAGTACTTACAATTATTAAATTGTCTGCTATTTTTTCATTATATATATTTCTTGCCTCCCTAAGTGCTAGTTTATCTTCGTCAGTTAATCCACCAGATTTAATTTTCTTTTGATTTATTTTTTTATATCCTACCTCATTATTTACCAAATAAGTTAGGAATTTAATCTTGAAAGCACTTATGTCTTCCTCGTTTGTCATCAACAACGTTCTATACCCATTAGATGCTAAAGATAAGGCTAGATTAGATAATAATGTACTTTTCCCAATATTTATAGAACTGGCAATAAAATTCAATGTTCTCTTTCTTAATCCTAGTATTTCTTTACTTATAGTTGGTAAAAACTTAGAAGATAAGACATTTTCAAATAAAAATCCAACTTCATTACCATTTTCTAAGTTTTCTATAAAGTCCATGCTTATTTCACCAACGTGTTCCTTTACATCCGAATTAATACTAATTGGCAGATAAGAAGTGTCTCTACTTTCTTTAAAATTTAATAATTCATCCGTAGTCATTTTATCAGCCAAATTTAACCAACTAATTTGAGTTTCACCTTTTTTAGTTGTTATAGTTATCTCTTTTGTTAAATCCAACCCATCTTCCCAAAATGATATTAACATATTATGTTTAAGCAACGAATCAATGTATGAATTGGCATTTTCTAATTCTGTTGTTCTCATTAATATTTCTACCATTTTAAAACCACCTAAGTCAGTATACTCTTTAACTAGAGAAGGTTCACATTGAAGTTTAATATCTAAATCACTAACTTTCAATACATTATTATCTGAAAGCGTTTTAACGATTCTATATAATACCATTCCTTCATGTGTTATAAATATATCGTCTAAGTTATATTCTTTAACACTCATTATGTCTTGGAATAAAACTCCCAAAACAGTTCCTTCAATGCTTTTTCTATTTTTTTGTAGATAGTCTGGCAATTCTTCGTATAATATTTTCATATTTATCACCCCTTTATTAATTATTTTCAATCTGTACTTTTTCTATATTCAATAATTACCATCCCCACTTTCAATTACTCTTTTTTTTATGTTCCTCATTATAATACATTTTCTATCACTCCTCTCTTATATTACCGTATTAACATTAATTCACCAAAAATTACCTATGATTGATAAAAATTTTGACCTTTTAAATGCCATTCTAAGCCCTTTTAATTTATTCATTGATAATTTATACCTACAAATATAGCTCAAGTCGATTTAACTTGAGCTATTTATTAATTATTTTTTATATTCCTTTATTTTCTTTTTATAATAATTAAACAAGCTATTAGGGTCTTTTCTTTGTCTTTTTGCTTCATGCCAGTCCATTTTTCCTCTAACTTTCCAGTCGCCGTATCCTCCTTGTTCAACATGACAATCTTGGTTTAATCCCATATTTATTTCATCACCGTAATATATACAAACATCACCATCTAATGAAAATAACATATCAACGGCTTTAAATAACTTATTCATATCATGTCCTACAGAATTGCTAATTCTGCTCATATCATGATTACACAAGAAGTTAACATCATATTTTGGGTCATTTTTAATTACTAATGGATTTCCTGTGTTTAAGGAATGTTTTATCCACCCTGCTTGCTCAAAATTGAAACTTTTCATTCCTGTTTCTTTGGCATATTTATTACTTATTTCATATGTATCCCAAGCTTCTCCAACTATATAAGCGTTTGGTTTTATTTTATAAACTTCGTCACAAAACCATTTCCAAAATTCAATTGAATTACCAGATGCATAGATTATGGCATCCAGTCTAAATCCGTCTATATTATGGTCTATTAACCAAAACTTTATTATGTCCTTTATCATATCTCTTACTGTTTCAGATTGATTGTTTAACTGTGGCATGTCATAACTCCATTTTGCTAAATAATATTTCTGATTATCATGACATATTCTCCATTGATTATTTTGTTGTTTATCACTCCAGAAGTAACAATCATTTTGCCCTTTTATACTTTCTTTAAATAATTCATTTTGTGTACTTGTATGACATAATACTAAATCTAATAAAACTTCTAAGTTATTTTCATGTGCTACTTCTACAAATCTATCGAAATCTTCTAATGTTCCGTATTCTTTTTTAATATCTGTGTAATCTATTATATCGTATCCATGTTGGTTACAAGAAGGAAATATAGGAGTCAGCCATAAGGTTGTTACTCCTAGTTCCTTGAAATATGATGTTTTATTTGTTAAATCCTTTAAGTCTTTACAGAAGGCAGGAAAATATATTTCATAAATTATTCTTCTTTTACTTTTTATAATAATCACCTCTTATATTTATTTTATTCCTAATGTTATTTAAATCCAATAGTTGATTTTTTTACTTTTTTATCTCTAACCATTCTTTCTATTGTATGTAATAAACAACTTTGATTAATTTTATGTAAACCTTTATCTACGGCATATATACCACTATGATTACAAACTGTATGAATAAATGCTCCAGTTTGTCCTTCTGTTATTTTAGCCAATAATTCGTAATCTATATCGTCCTCATGTTTAAGTTTGTTAACATATAATTTAAATAGTTCAATTCTTAATTCGTAAGAAGGCAATGGAATAGTTATAACCTTATCAAATCTCCCTTCTCTAATTAATGCTGGGTCTAATTGTTCTACTAAATTCGTTGCTCCTATAACTATAATCTTATTATCACTTGCTTCATTCATACAAGATAATAGTTTGTTCATTGCACTTCTATATTCCTTGTTATCGTCACCTTCACGATTTACACCTATAGCGTCAATTTCATCTATAAAAAGAATTCCTCCACCTTTATTTTTTAAGTCATCAAATATTTTTTGCACCTTTTTACTTGACTCCCCTACGTATTTTTCGGCAAAATCTGATGCTACTATTGATTTAAAATTCATATTAGATTCGCTAGCTATTGATTTAGCAAGTAATGTTTTTCCAGTACCTGGTGACCCTTCTAGTAATATACCACTTGGTAATTCACATCCAATCTCTTTATATTTTTCCATATTTTTTACAAAGTTTATTGTACTAAGCACATCTGCTTTTATTTCTTTGTCAAGTATTACATCGTCTAATTTACATTCTTTTGTTTCTTTTTTACTTATGTTATTCAACTTCCATCTATCATAAGCTTTTTCATAATCTTCAATAATAGGTATACTCATTGATTCTCCATATTTAAATTTTAATATTTGTTTACATAATAATATTGCTATTCTTGTTAAGGTATCTTTATTGGAATTTTCTAATTCTTCATAATCTATGAATTGATAAGCACTAAAATCACTAATTAAGATACATTCTTCAATGTCTGGTTTTAGTTTTGTAGAAGTTAGAAGGTCTAATTTTTCAAAAGCAAATAATAAACATTCAAAATCTACCGTTAATTGATATAAATCCTCGTTTGCAAGAAAATATCTCTTTCTATTTTTTTCATCCATAATATCAACTCCTATTTTGTTATTAATTATTTTTCAAATATAATATCGTTCTTTAATTCTTCTACAGCCCTCTCTACTGTTTTCCATACGCTTAATTTTGCCAATATTATTTTTTTCTCAATTTCTAATTGCGCCTTAGTATCTTCGCTAAATTCAAATTCATTATTTAATAAATTATTTATACTATCTAACAAATTATTTAAATATTCCTGCTCTTTTCTCATTTGAAACTCTAATATATTTTCCATAAATTAGACCTCCTTATTGTTTTAACATATTCAATATACCTCTAATTAAACTTATATAATAAATTAGTTCTTCCTCATTATTTAAAGTGAATCCCCATATACTGTTATATATGTCTTTTAACATATCTATATTATTTTTAAAATTATTACAACACGCTTTGCTTATTTCATCTAGATTTTCCAAATTTTCAATATTCATATCTTCAGCTTGTTTCTTTATAACTCTTTTGAAGTCGTCGTTAGTTATTGGTGAAAGTCTATAATATTCATCGAATAATTCTTTAATTTCCTTTTTATATATTTCATTCATAAGATTATTACCTCCTTATAATCCTAATATGTCGTCAATATCCCTAGGCGCTTTTTTCTTTACATTAACTACTATATCGAAATCATCTACAAAACTTGGTTCTACTTCTTCTATTTTTTCTTTAGATTCTTGTTTATCTAATTGATTCTCGGCTATATAATGTTGTAATTGATTTTCTAACATTGATAAACAATATTTAATTCTTGAATTAACAGTTTTAAAATCTATATTGTTTAATATATCTAACATATCTTTCTCATATTTATTAATAAATTCATATATATCTTCTTGTGAAAAATTATCAGTAATACTTTTATAAGTACTTTGAAAATATATATTCTTTTCTTTCTCATTTAAATTACATATACTTCTTATTTTCTCCCTATTTTCTTTTTTTATTTCTTTCTCCCATTCTTTTTTCTTAATCTCATTTTGTTTTTTGTCATAACATTTCTCGCTACAAAAGTATCTATTTTTTATTTCACCATTGTCATTAAGATACTCTTCTCTAAATGCTGTATTTTTATCTATCTTAGTCTTGCAGTATTTGCAAATGACCATTTTAGGTTTTGCCATTTAATCACCTTCTTTATTTTCTTTTCTTATTTTTTTACCACACATAGGACAGAAATTTATTTCACACTTAACACTTATATCCCAATTATTATCATCTAATCCATATGCTACTAATTCACTTGTACCCGAATGTAATTCTATTCCTAATTCTTTTCTATTGTCACATATGCCCTTACCTTGCTCACAATAAATGCACATTTAATCACCTTCCTTATCTAACATATTTATTATATTACAACCTATATTATTGAAATCAATGATACTTTTGCTTAATTTTCTCCCACAATAAGGACAATAATTTACAGGTAATGGTTCTGTAGAATTCCACATTAATATATCCCCGTTCGTAAATTTATAATCACATACAATATATGCTCTATTGTCAAATAAATAACCTTTTAATATATATTGATTACTACATTTTTTACAATTATCACATGAATTATTAAAGACCTTTTCACAAAAATTATCGTCAGCATATTCACTTCTCATATACCATTCTACTTCACGCTTATCGTTGAATAATCCTTCACAAAATTTACACATAATACCTCCTAAAATATTAATTTCATTTTTAAAATCGATAATAATATTTCTTTAAAATTTAACCCTACCATATAACTAAATAGGTTATTTGTCTCTGTATCACAATATGATTGAATTAGATGATTACCATTTCGTTTATGTATTATATCTATATGATGCATATAATCATACTTTTTAATATGTTTTTCATAAGCTATTATATATTTATTTTCTTCTCTTTTCACCCATCCTAATTTGTAAAATTTTTTATCAATATAATTACTAATTAATCTTTTCATATTTATTCTCCTTCCTTTATATCAAAAATATCATTTATAAAATTATTTAATTTAACATTGCTTAATGGAAAACCACTAGCTTTTGGATGACCTCCTCCACCAAATTGTTTAGCTATATCTGTTAAATTAACATCATCTTTAACAGTTCTTAATGATACCGTTTCTTTTTTAATTATAGCTACAAAATCTAATTCTTCATGTCTTTCACATAATATATTTCCTAATTCACTTGTGTAAGAGTCAGCCATAACTATACCTATTTTATAAAGTTTAAAATCTTTAATTATAAGTTCTTTTTCTTTTATATTAATGTAATTATCTATTTCTTTTTGTTTTATTTTTAATATTGCTTTATCTGTTCTACTAAATAATTCTTCATTATTTTTTATTCTATGCACCATATCATTAACGAATTTTTCTCTACCTAATATATAAAGCAAATCACTTAACTGTTTAGCTTCTTCGTTTCTAAATATTTCTTTCCATTCCCAAGTGTCATATTGTCTTACTAATTCAACAAAATCTTCAAGAGATTCATTATACAATCCTTTATTTAGTAATTTATCTAACAAATAAATAAAAGATAGATGTGTACCACTATCTTTTAATCCATCTAACATGTGTGTTGTTACATTTGCAAATGAATATTTATTTAAATGAGTTGCTGACGGATGATGGTCTAATAATTGTACTTTTAAACCTTCTTTATTTATTATCTCTGCCAATTCTTCATTTATAGATAAATCTGTTATAAATAATTGCTCGTAAATTCCAAATCTTAGTTCTTCCAATGATTGCTCTACGATGTTATTGACTTCATTATTTCCTACTGAAAAGACATCCACTTTATCACCATATAAAAGCTTAAATACTACTTCGCATCCTATCCCATCTAAATCGTTATGTGTTATTAATTTAATCATATATTAATCCTCCTCTTTAAATCTATAATTTGTTTAGGTTTTCTATTACACGCTCCAAACATTTAATCACTCCCACAGGGGAGTGGAGATTAATTTCTCCACTATTTATTATTGTAATTTAGCTAATATTTCTTGTAATTGTTCAGCATCTAATGATGCAACACTTTTGACACCTTTTTCTTTCATGAATTCTTTTACTATATTCTTAGCATTTGTATCTTTAAGTTTGTCTTTTAATTGAGATTTTAATTCATCTACTGATTTTTGTTGTTCTTCCTTTTCTTGTTGTTCAACTTCTTGTTGTACTTGTTTTAAATCTTTTTCAGCTTGTTTCTTTTCTTCTTTTTGTAATTCTTTAAATTGTTCTTGTGTTAATGGTGTAGAAGAAGAATTTCTCATAGCATCTTCTAATGTATTGATAAAATCTCTTGCAAATTGTCTTGAGTCGTCATTGATAGTTATGTATTGAGGTATTACCTTATTATTAAATCTACAACCTCCCATAACATATCCATCACTTCTGAAATATAATCTTCTTTCAGTGTTTTCTATTTTTCCATCAACTACATTTCTTTCAACTGTTATAGTTAATATTGCATCAAATATATCTTCAAATACACTATTATAAGCATTAGATAATGATGAAGATAACACCATATAACTCTCATCTTCATTACAGCCTTTTGGTTTTATATTTTTTACCTTACTGTGGCTGATACAAAAAATTCCAAATCCAGCACGATGAAGTTTAGTGAAATAAGATTTCATTAATGATTTAGTCTTTTCCATTCCCATACCATAGCCCGAATACGCACTATTGATTGTTTTACAAACCTTACCTGTTTCTATTTGTGAAAGTCTGCAAACTTCCTTTTCAAATATTTCAGTTATTTCGTCAATTGTATCGAAACATACCATTTCTATATTATGTTCCTTGCCTTTACCAGTTATTAGGAGTTTTTGTAATTCAATTAAATCTTTGTAATTATCTATATGTGTTGTTTGTAAATCGCTTAGAAAATTCGCACCTGTTTCATTTCCAATTTGACAAAGCAATCCTTTACTAGCATCTCCATTATATTTTTCTAGTATCATATCTCTGAATAACGTGCTTTTGCCAGTCTTGCTTTCGCCTCTTAAATAAATTCTAAGTTGTTCCATCCCTTTTTTTGTTTCATTCATTTGTATTTTAATCATTACACATCTCTCCTTTTATTAATTATTTTTATTTAAATTCAATCTATGCATCAATATATTTTCTATATTATCTATATCATAATACCAAATTTCTAATAAATCGATATTATTTTCTTTAGCATATTGTTTCTTTCTTTTGTCATGTTCTAATTGTCTTTCAAAATCTTCTTTTGTCACCCAAGTTTTCTGCCATGATTTATGTTGAGTTCCTTGACATTCAATTAGTAAATTATAATCTGATAAATAAAAATCAAATCTCAATAATTTACCACCTACACCATATAAATTAAAAAATGATTTTTCTATTTCATATTTAATATTATGTTTTTCTAATATATTTTTAGTTTTTGTTTCTAATTGTGAAGAATTACATTTTTTACACACAATTCCAATATTATTTCTATTTAGATTCGCTAAATCTCTTTCAAACTCTTCACCACATTTTTCACAAATAAATTTATATTTTTTACCACTTCTAGAAGTTACTTCAAAAGGTGATTTTTTATTATTGGGTGACCAATATTTAGCCTTTTCGGGATACAGGTTTCCAAATGAATCTTTAGGATGAACTTTTCCCGATTTATGTGTACAATATGGACATCTATCCCCTCTCATAAATTGATATGGAACTACAGAATAACCTCCATAATCATTATGATAATCTTTATCTTGACAATATAAATATATTGGTTTTCCACTTCCTTTGCTTATTTTAAAAGGGGAATTTATATTTTTATCACTCCAATATTTTTTTATGGCATCTTTTCCATAGGTATTAATTAAATATTGTCCAAAACTATCTAACGGGTGAACCTTTTGATTAGCACAGTAAGGGCATCTTTTATTTTCTGTAAAATGTGATGTGGTAGTAAAATAACTACCATGATACCACTTATTTTTACACCAAATTGAAATTTTAATACTGCTATTATGTTTAGTTACACAATAAGGATTTATACCTCTTCTTCCATTCTCCTCAAAGTCCCAATAATCCTCTAATTTTTCATTTAATTCTTTTTCAATATAATAAGCAAAAGAATTTTCATAAGTATTGCAACAATTGGTACATTTTGTTTTTAATTTTCCTACAAAACTGCTCAAAGCCACGTCATATTCACTTCTGCAATATGGACATTTAACTCTAATATAAGTAGCATTATGTTTTTTATTCTTACCATCTATAGTCACTTCATTTAATTTATAACTTCCTATATATTCGTAACCATCTCCCCTTTCAATTACTCCTCTCTTATGTTCCTCATTCTGATACATCTCAATCACCTTTTTATTAATTATTTTTAATTTGTTATTTTTATTTATATCTTATAACTAATATATTCTACATTTTAATCACCTCTTATATTATCGTATTAACAATTCCTTATAAAAAATTACCTATGATTTAAAATTTATTTATTCATACAATATGTATTAAAACTTATATCTTCACTTATTATTGTGACATTAGGATATCTATTTGTTATTTCTTTTACTTTATTTACAGCACCGTATACATTATGAGTTGTATATCTTTCTAAGTATTCTAAAACTTCCTCATTCTCATCTATTTTATATAATTGAATCAAATATAAATCTTTTGTATTGATATAATCAACATATAACTTCAACTCTTCCACATTACCAACTCCTTCCTAGAGGGAATTAATCCCTCTTTATAATTTTATTAATTATTTTCAATCTAAAAATCGAATAATTCGTCCTCGTCATCATCGTTTGAGAATAAATCTAAGTCATCGTTTTCATCACTTGTTAATATCTTATTTTCTTTTAATTCTTCATCACCTTTACTTAATAACTGACTTAATGTTAGAGGTACTGGTATTGCTCCTGTAGTGTATCCACGAGTTATACCTTCAACTTCCATTTTGGTTTCTCTGCCACCTTGTCCTTTACCATATTTTGCTTCTAATTCACTTTCTGTAATTATTTTAAATTCTAATAGTTCTCGCTCTTCATCGGTTATCATTGTTTTTATATCAAAATCGACTTCCTTAATCCTATTTATTAAATTACATTTGAATCCCATTTTACACAACTCATTATCTTCAAAATTACTTGTTAATAATTTTTGTAATGCATTGAATTTTTTAGATTGTTTATCTTTATCAATATTTAAAGGATAATCTAATACTTGATAATATCCAAACTCTCCTTTTTTCTTACTCATATATTGAGGTATATAACACATAAGTTTAAAACTACCTGTTTCCTCTATATCGGTATCGTCTATACAATCTGCTGTCATATATACATCTAGCGTACAAGTTGCTTTTTGTTCTGTATCGTCATTAACTAAATATATACGTTCAACATTATAATTGGTATATGTATTTTCTATTCCAGTTTTAGGATTCTTATAATTTGAATATTCTATTTCACCATCAACTCTAAATACTTTATCTTTATAAGCATCTGATTTTAATGTTGTATATACAGCAGTAGCATAATCGAAGGTGTTAGAACATTCTAATCTATCGTCTCCGTCTACGAATACATATCTCTTGAAGTTTGCAATATCGTCTTCATATTTTTCTTTATCTTTATATTTAAAGTTAACAGATTCAAACTTTTTATCACCTTTGTCTAATATAGTATATATTATACTATTATCTACATTTATGCTTCCATCACTGTTTTTCTTTGCATTACTCATAAAAGATTTTATTTGAAGATTAAAATTATCTTTGTCGCATTTCATTTGTAGGTTTAACTCTCGGATATTGCACCCACTATCTAATAACTTATCACTAAATGCTGGTTTATTTGGTCTATCTGGTGCTATTGATAATTTTCCAATCATAACGAAATTTAAATTACTCATATACACATCTCTCCTTTATTAATTATTTTTATTAATATTTTATATTGCTATTTTATGATATACTCTTAATATAGTATTTTTAGCTCTCTCATATATTAAGTCTAAACATACACCTTCCATTTCATACACTTCAATTAATGATTTTAATTTATTTTCAACTTCCAATATTTCATCTAATTCTTCTGATGTGAAATTATCTCTTAATGCTTGGTTTTTCTTTAAACCTTTCCCAAGTCTTATTTCACTAGCTGATTTATCGAATACTATTGTATAAACTAAATTAGTATATTTTGCATATATAAATTTATCCGTATTTCTATATACCTTTTTAATTGTATCGGTTAATCCACGTCTTATAATCTTACCTGTTCTTCTGTAATATTTAAATTCTTCAGACTGTCCAGTTTCTTCTATATAAGTTTCAAGGGTTCTAATATAGTCTATTACTTTTGCTCTAACATAAGCTGATTCCTTTGTACTCATTTGTAATATTCCTTCTTTATTTAATAGATAGCAACCTCTTTCTTTTCCTTGTTTATCTATATAAGTAGTCGGTGGAAAATTTCCACCAACCTCAAAACCTAACGATTCTAATAATTTCATTTCTTTTCTTATATCTCTCATGAATTCTTTATGTTCTTTAGATTTTTTGCCTTCTTCAGTCCTCCAGGTATTTAATAATTCATTTAGCTCATTTGATTTCATTTCTATATTCTTATCAATTATAAAATCTTCAAAATTCATAATCACCACCACCTTTATTAATTATTTTTATTAATATTTTATTTTGGCACTTCATATATTTTACATTTTAATCACCTCTTATATTAGTATATTAACATAACCACATATAAAATTACCTATGAATTATTATTTTTTATATCTTAAACTATATATTATCTCTCCTATTATTAATGATACTAAAACTACTACATAAGGAGTTACAAATTCTACTCGAAAAATTAATACTAGAGATAAGATTATAATAATACATCTTATAATCAAATCTTTTAAATTCATTTCTCTTCACCTCCTTCTATTAATGCTAAGAATCTATTGATACCATATATTTTATCACAATATTCAACTAAGTATTTTTCTGCATTTCTTTGTCTCAAATCCATTCTTGCAGAGTACATTGTGTTATAAACTTTCACTACTTTTAAACTACCATTAGTTATTAATTTTATCATATTAATATTTCTCCTTTTTATTAATTATTTTTATTTACTTCCTATTTCATTTAACATTCCCTCGCTAAATATTTTAATGATACATTCTTTTTCTTTGGTGTAACAAAAGCACTTCTCACATTGTTTATTAGATAATAACTCACATACTTCATTAGAGTCTAACTTATGTAATAAATCTTTTAATTCTTCTATACTCATATCAACACTTCCTTAATATAATTTCTTTTTATGTTTATCTTTTCTAGTATAAGTTTTTTTACTTTTCTTTATTCCAGTGCCTCTTTTAACTTCTTGTAGATGTTCATGTATGTTCTCTATTTTACCTACTTTATTGAATTCTTCGCCTTTCAATGTAAATTTTATCTTTTTCATTTTTATCACCTTCCTATAAATACATTATATCATAACCAAATTATTTGTCAATAGGTTTATTAATTATTTTCTAGATTTAATTCTTTCTTTATAATTTCTTCTACATCATTTATTTCATAATACCATATTTCTATTAGTTTTATTCCATTCCTTTTACAATAATCCTTCTTACGTTGGTCATGTATTTTTATCAACTCAAAATTATCTTTTGTTATCCATGTCTCTATCCATTCTTCATGTTGCTGTCCTTGACATTCAATTAGAGTATTATAATCTGGTAAATAGAAGTCAAATCTCAAATATCCATTACCTACACCTATTAAGTCCGAATAACTATATTCTCTGTAATATTTTATGTAGTATTTGTCTAATATTTCTTTTGTTAACTGCTCTAATTGTGAACTTCTACAATCATTGCAAACTACACCTAAATCTTTTACATTTAAATTATCTAAACTTCTTTCAAATTCTTCACCACATTTTTCACATATGAATTTATGTTTTCGATTGCTTTTAGGACTTATCTCAAAAGATGACTTTTTATTATTCTTACTCCAATACTTAGCCTTTTCTGGATATAGCGAACCAAAACTATCTTTATGATGTACTTTACCACTATTTTTATTGCAATATGGACATCTTCTACCATGATGAAATTTTTCGGCTGTCGTTTTATAACCTCCTTCATTATTATGATAATTTTTATCTTGACACAGTATCCAAATTTTTCTATGAGTATTTGGAGCTATTTCAAATGGGTTAACATTATTTTTAGATGACCAATATTTATCTATCGCATCTTCGCCGAATACATTTATCAACCATTGCCCGAAACTATCTTTTGGATGCACTTTACCATTTGTACGACTACAATAAGGACATCTTGTGCCTCTATAAAAACTATACGGGATTACCAAATATCCACCATTATCATTATGATAGTCTTTTTCTTGACATAATATCCAAACTTTTTTATTACTTTGTGGTGAAATTTCAAATGGGTCAACTATATTTTTAGGTGACCAATATTTTTCTATTGCATTATCTCCATAAGTGGCAATCAACCATTGACCAAATGAATCTTTAGGATGAACTTTTTTACCAACACAATACGGACATCTTGTGCCTCTATAAAAACTATTAGGTGTGATAATATAATCACCATGATAATTAATTTTAGTACATTTTATATTAACTTTTTTAGTACTATTTTTATATATTAAATATGGATTTTCTTCATTATTGCTCCAATCCCAATATTTATTAAGGGATTCTTCTAATTCAATTTGAATATGATAAGCAAACGAGTTTTCATATTTATTACAACAATTAGCACATTGACTACCCGATTTAAAACTACTTAACTTTATGTCATACTCACTACCACAATACGGACATTTTACTCTTATATAATTTTGTTTGCCATTTTTATTTTTGCCATCTAATGTTACTTCGTTACATTTATAACTCCCGATATAGGTATAACCATCACCTCTTTTCTCTACAATATTTTTATGTTCCTCATTATAATACATATATTACCACGTCCTCCACAATTATTACCTATAAACTAAATTCAGTATTATCTTTATCTGTACATATTATTTTAGTAGTTATTCCTTTTTCTCTTAATAATTTTGTAGCATATTTTTTAAATTCATTTTTTGAATCTAATTCACCATGATGAAGTATTATTTTGTTTGTTTTTAATCTATAAAAATAATCTAAAAGTTCATCATATTGTATATGAGATGAAAATGTTCTGTATATTTTTATATTACATCTCCTAATACATTTTATACCATCTATAATAAATACGTCTTCTTTTTGATTTTGTATTTTATTTGCAAGACTATTTGCCGATGAATAACCAACAAAACATATTGTATCATCTTTATTATTTAGTATTTTACTTGCCCAAGTTCTTACCCTACCAGCCTCCATAAATCCGGAAGAAGATAAAATTATTCTTGGTATACCATCGTTTTTAGTAGATAATTCTAATGTTTCTTCATAATCTCCAACAAATTTAAATTTATCCCATGAAATAACTGTTGACCAATATTCTAATTCTTCATCTTCTAATATTTGAGTATATGCATTATTAATTTCTTGGAAAAGTTTACTATCTATTATAACTTGAAAATTATCTTCTAAATCCTTAAACCAATCATAAATCCAACACATTAACATTTGTCCTCTGCTAAAAGAGAAAGTCGGTACTAAACATCTTGACTTGTTTTTTATAGTTTCTAATAATGTATTTTTAAAATCTTCTCTTTCTATTATACAATCTTTTTTAGTAAAACTTCTTTTTATATCTGAGTATGTACTTTCAAATAATGCTAAGTCACATGACTTGATTATCTCATTTTGTTTTAGAAAAGGTTGGAATTCAAAATTGTGATTTGTACCTAAATCACCTGTATATAAAATATGTTTTATTTGATTATTAGGCTTAGTAATCCATAATTCAATTTGAGTAGCACCTAATACATGAGAGTTATTTCTAAATCTAAATGTAATATTATTATTGATTTTTATTTTTTCATTCATTTCTACAATTTTAACTTTATTTAAAAATAAATATACTGAAGACTCATCATAAAATAATTCTGGTGATTTACCTTTATTTTTTAATTCTTTTACATTTCTTTCATGAATATAAGCACCATCTAACAATAATTTTTCAGCTAATATTCTTTGAGTTTTAGTCATATATACTATACCATTAAATCCTTTTTTTATTGATGCTACAGCATTCATTAAGTGGTCAAGATGACAGTGTGAAAATATCATTTGCCCACATCTTTCAAACGGTATATTAGAAATCATTTTTTTATTATTGTTATAATCGGTAACTACATCTTTACCTTGTACTAACCCACATTCAATAAGTAACATATCTCTTTTATTTTCTTTAATATTATCATAATAAACTCCCCAACTACTTCCTGTAACTTGTTGACTTGAAAATCCATAACTTATTATATCAATTTTACCTTTTTTTCTTTTGTCTATTTTTTTATCTTTTACATCTTTGTGAATTACCATTAAATTATTTAATCTAAAATCTAAATTATTTCCATTTTTAAAATTAACCTTTTCATTAGTATTAAGAATATAATTTTCAAGAGGTATTATTTTACCATTTATATTTGTTGTTATACACGTTCTATTTTTATCCCATCTATATTTATTTATTAATTCAACTGTACAATCATCTATAATTGCTTTCTCATTTAATTCCTCTTGAAAATTGTCATATAATTTCAAATAAGCCATGTTGCCTTTTATTTCATATTCATTTAAATCATATTCGTTTCTTTGATTATCATCTAAATTAAATCCATACTTTTTTATCTGTAAATAATGCTTATTACATAATTCCCTTTTTATATTATCTCCATCAGTTAACTTTCGACCACAAACTTTGCAATGTCTATTCATGCTTTATCTCTCCTTTATAGTTTTGTATGCTATTAATAAATCTTTCTGACACTTTATCTTTATAGTATATAACTACTTCTTTGATATTTTTTCTTTTTCAGTTGTAAACATTCCTTTAGTTCTCAATTCTTCATAGCAACTTTCGCAATAACTTAGCTCTCCATTTTTTAATTTCTTTCCACAATGAATACAATATTTACTCATATCTTTATTCTCCTTTCTAGGAGGATTGATTCCTCCCTCTTTGTATTATAAAATTTATTAATTATTTTAATAGTAATTTTCCGATAATGCCGTTATTAAACTCATTATTTTAGTTACGTCTTTATAATTCATGGTATTTATTTTAATTTTAAATTTTCCAGAATAATCTATTTGAATATTATTTTGTATTAAATCCCACAAATCTATTTTTATTATTTTTTCAATTCCTTTATGTTCTTCTTCTCTATTAATCTTTACGCATTTTACTATTGCATTCGTTCCAACTTCATAAGTTATTTTTTTATAAATCACTTGCCAGAATCCTACTGTATTTACTTTAACCAAATCAACATTCTCTTTATTTATTAATTTCATAACTTCATCCAAACCTTGCACTATTTCAAATTTAATTAACTTTTCATCTTCAATTAAACTAATCCCCATAATCAAATTTACGTCACCATCTACGCCTAGCACTTTCATTATTAATCCTCCGATTCTTCTCTAAAATATTCACAATCAAAGACGTCATCAGTGCCTGCACATTTATGAAAGTCTGTACATTTATTAAAGTCTGGACAGAAATGGCAACAAATATTAGTTCCACGATGTAACCCACATTCAGTTGGTTCCTCACATTCTTTTATATCTTCTTGTTTATTTTCTTCACAAGGTACTTCACATTTACATTCATTATCTAATTCATCTAATTTATTCTCCATATGTTCACACATCTCTGCTCTTTCTGCATATCCGCATAATCTATCACATTCATCAAAGTTCTCACACATATAACAACATCTATTTTCAAACTCATCACATTCAACTTCTTCATTACATCTAAAGTCTTCGCCTAATACCTCTTTAACAGCTTCCCCTAATGTCATATCTGGCTCTGTATCTCCCTCTATTTCTTTTATTTTATCTTGTATTTCTTTTTCTGAAGGTTTAGGTTCGTCTGGTATGATATTTACATACGATTTCATCTCTTCCATAAAAGCGTTCCATTCTGATTCTGTCATATCTTCTTTATCCATATCTTCTAATGCTTTTGCTAATCGTTCCTCTTCGCTAGGTTCTTCTTTGACTATTCCATATTCTAAAGCTTCGTCATAATCCATTATAAGGTCTTTCCCTTTATAACTATCTAATATATCTTGTGTTAAATCACAATTATCAGTAACTAATTTATCTAATTTAGTTTGGATTTTATTCATCCTGTTTGTTTCAGCATTCCAATCTGATAATTTCATTTGATTACCTATACCTAATTCATGATATAATACTTGTGACCATTCACCCATATATCTATAATCCATACACATCATAAGATAAAATCCTGCACTATAAGCTATCGAAGATGTGTGGCTTACGAATATTACGCCTTGTTCATTTCTTATTTTCTCAATCCAATCTTTTATCTGCATGAAAGAGTATAAACTTCCACCTGGACTATTTATAAGGAATGTAACCCTGTCGTACATAGGTAAATAATCTTCTTTGTATTTTAAACGTTCATTACAAGCTATTATTTCTTTATTTTTGTTGTATACGTCTAACAATTCGTCTAAAACATATTCTCCTAACTCTTCTGTTAGTTCTGTATTGAATTTTATTATTTTTTCCATAATACACACCCTCCTAAGTTTATTAATTATTTTCTTATTAATCATCAATTTCTACTTCATAAAAATACATAGCTTGATATAATTCCTGTGGAATTATATTTTTGTAATAATCAGCAACTTGTTTAATATTTCTCTCTTTATAATATTTATAAATCTCAAATCCTTTTTCTTGCGTTTCATATAATCCCAAATATTCATTTTTAGACTTACCAGTTTCTGGATTAAGTAAACAACAGTTCACTTGATATTTACCATTTTTAAGAGGACTTGTACCGATACACGACTCACCTCTACCTTTATCACGTTTGGTAAATAAACCATTTATAGTTTGTGGTACATATATACAAGTTTCTGGTGAATAAATTTTGTTATGCTTTATTAATATATCTTTATCTAAATGCATTCTTTCACCTTCAATTTCATAATAGTTATCATTATCCCAATCACCAAAGTTTTGAAAATTATGAAATTCTTCACTAACATGACATTTTTTATAACTTGGATGTTTTATATGAAGTTTTTCATTATAACATCTATTTAACATACTCATCCAAACAGACCCAGTTCTCGTATGTTTACCTTTTTCACTCATTTTATATTTTCCTTCTCCTAAATAACCTACTCTACAAAACCTTCTTTCATATGGGCAAAATATTTCACCTTTTTTAAAAGTAATATAATTTGTATTATAAAAAGTCCAATTATATTTTGGAAAATAAACATCCATATCTTTATTTGTCCTATATCTTATTATCACCATTTTACTTCCAAATGTATTAACTCCTGTTTCACCAATCCTATCTATTTTTACCCCATTTCAATCAACCCCTTTATTAATTATTTTTAATTACATATTTATTATTAAATTATTTTCTTCATATAAACCGTATTTAATCGCTAAATCTTTTATTACGATTAATATTGCCTCAATTAACAACTTGTCTTCGTTTATTATGTCTAATTTATTTATTTTATCTGCTTTTGTTTTACTTACACCATTTTTAATAGCATTATTTTTTCTATTTTTTAATCTAGTATTTAAATTTACTCCAAATCTACTATCTATTTCTTTATATATTTCATCATATACAACCTTATGATTTATACCAGTTTTATATGTTATCTTATTTACCATATTTTTCACATCTGCTCTCCAATTATCTTTCGACAATGATATTAAGTCTTGTATATTATCCAATGAATTTTGAAGTCCTTTTATATCTTTTTCCATTTGTTTCTGTTTTAATTCTTGTTCAACCATACTATCAAATAACATTTTGAATGACTGAAGATTAGGTGATAATTCTGTTGTGTCTATTGTTTGCATTTGTGCTGATTCCATCTCATTAAATCTTTTTACATATTTTGCTGTAAATATTATACCTTTTTCACCTGTCATTTTGTTTGCTAACATTTCACAACCCATTTTAGTACATTCATAAGAAGATTTTTCTCTATTCATACTATCTTTGTAACTTGATTTTATAAAGTAATCAGATAGGTGCAATTCTGCACTTATCTCTATAGTCGGTTTTATACCAACTATCCCACGTTTTTCATTTCCTTCTATCATCCACATTATTTCCTTATGTTCTTTTCCCATCATCTTAGCTACTTCATAACTGGGAATTGTTTCAACTTTCTTTCCTTTATTTATATCAATTATATTACTCATATTTCTCACTCTCCCTTTTATTAATTATTTTTAATCCCTTACTATTTTTGTCGAGGTATTTCAATAAGTTTACATTTTAATCACCTTCTTATTATAGTATTATCAAAACTGTTGTTAAAATTACCTATGATTTAAAATTTATATTTCATATTATCTCCTCCTTATACAAATAAGTATATCACAGCTATGTTATTTGTCAATGCATTTTATTAATTATTTTCATATGAATTTGATAAAAAATACAATACATCACATACGTCAATGTCTTTATTTTGTTTCATTTTTTTACAGTCCTCATGATAAACACAATCGTTACAAAAATTCACACCTGTATCTTGGTAAATGTAATCTAATATTTTTATAGCTTTTTCTCCTATATTTCTTTTTATTTTAGCTTGTTTAACTTTTTCATTTATATTTATTTTTATTTTATTAAATTTTAATAAACATGATTCTTGACAATAATTATTAAAATCCGTTCCTTCCCAAACAGGTCGTATTAATTTTATTGTGCCATCTATAAGTTCTAATTCAATTCTCACTATATCATCAGACATAGACAATCTATTAAAAGGACTCAAGTCATTTGTAAGTGAACGATATTCAATATTGTCTATTTTCTTAATAACACATTCAAAATTATAATATTCATTATCTACTTTTGATATATTTAATTTTGTAAAATTTTCAATCGGTATTTTAATAACTTCACAATTTTCACAAACGAATGTTACCGATTTTATATCTTTATCACACACTTCATTACTATCTGTAATTTTAATACATCTTTTCATAATATCTCCTCCTAATAAAAATATATTAAAATATCACTAAATTGCGACAAACTCTAAAATGGCATAAATAAATTATAATGAAATATTTTCTATTCTATTTTTAGCTATGTTAAAATAGTTTTCATCAAGTTCTATACCTACGAATCTTCTATTTAAATTCATACAGGCTACACCTGTACTTCCACTACCCATAGTAAAGTCTAATACCAAATCCCCTTTATCAGTATAAGTTTTTACAAGATACTCAAGCAATGTTACTGGCTTTTGAGTAGGATGTTTAACAAATTCTTTGCTATTAGGTCTTAAAGAGTTAAACTTTAATATTGTACTAGGATTTTTTAAATTAGCATTATATTTACTACTATTAACTTCTATATATCCCAATGCGTTTTGTTCACTCGTTGAATTATGAAATACATAACCTGTTTTATGTGCCTGTTCTATTCTTTTACTTTTTCTAGGAATCATTTGTTTATTGTATTTACATTGCTTTTTATAAAATACACTTATAATTTCATGATAATTTAATGGTTGTCTATTGGCATTACCTATATTTGAAGGATTACTTTTTTCCCATATCCAATCATACTTAAAATCTTTAATATTGCTCAATCTCAATTCACTACTAAATGGTTCAGCTCCAAATAATATTATAGGTGTGGTTTCTTTTGTTAACTTTTCAAGTCTTTCCCACATTTTATTATAAGGAATTGGATTATCCCATTTTGTTTTGTTTTTATTTAATTTTCCGTAAGGAGGGTCTGTGATTATAGCATCAAATTTTATACCTAAACTAATTAATTCATCCATTATTTCTAAACAATCCCCTCGATATAATTTATATCTTTCATTTTCAAACATCTAATCTCCTCCTGTATAAAATTATTGTATATAAAACTCATACAAAGGTTTTGGTGTCTAAGTATAAGTTTTATATGACAACTATTTAACATCCTTTTTAGATAAATGATAGCAACCTGCTATTGTATATGCCATTATAACACCACTAACTGGTAAACTTAATCCAGCTATGGCTAGCATAGCTCCAACTCCACCTATTGTTAATACATTTGCACCTGTTGTACTTATTTGTTTTTTATCCATACTATTCAACACCCCTTTTATATAATTTATATCGTTCCATTTTCTATATTTATCCCCTATTCAATATTGGTATCATCTATATCAGTTTTATCACTTCGTATATATTCTTTTCCTTTCCAAGTTCCAAATCTAAGTCCATAGTCACCTTGTTTGTTTTTAGTTACTTCAAAATAATTTATAGTTATTACTTTACCTATTAATTCATCTTTATTTTTCCAATAATAACTTCTTTCTTCGTCATCAAACCCAGACCCAACGTAATTAGTATAAATTTTATCTTTGTATTTAAATTTAATTTCTATTTTTCCTAAGACGCCTTCAAGCCTACCTTCCCCTTCTAATATATCAGTTACTAATACATCTGCATCTTTAAATAATTTACATTTTAATAACTCTTTACTTCTCTTACATTCGTATTTACCATAATAAGTGTTTAGCATAACTCCTTCATCATTATTTTTTTCAGCAATTTTTAATTGTTCAATTATTTCTTCTTTATCGTCACCAATATACAAAGGTTCTAAATATTCTATATGTTTACAATTTGATTGTTTTATTAAATTTTCTACGGTTGATTTTCGTTCTATACAAGGAGTATTATCTACTCCTCGATGGAAATCATTTATATTTTTTATGTAATCATATACCATTACTTTTAATCCCGTTTTTCTACCTTTAATTCTACTGCGTTTCATAGTTTCTTTATACATTTCTGCACTATCTATAAAATCACCTTCAGCTATTAATTCACCATCTAACACTCCATTATTGAAATTCATTTCTTCTACATTTCGAATTATATCATCTAATCCTTCTATAATTTGACCTTGTCGTGACATAGCTTTAACCTTCCCATTTTCCTTCAATAATAAGATTCTTGTGCCGTCCAGCTTAGTTGTTAATATAAATTTACCCTTTACTTTATTTTCATTTTTAAAGTATGAATCACCTAACATTGGACTAAATAAAGGTATAAGCTCATATCCCAATGCTTGGTTAACTAATTTACCTTGTACTCCTAATCTCATACTTTTACAAGCTAATTCTTCTAATTGCTCTCTAAATTCTTCATGTTCTCTTATAAATGCTTGTATAATTGCTATATCTTTATCTTTTCCTGTCGATTTGTCAATTAGATAATCGTAAAATTCATTTAAGTCTTTTAATTGATTATCTATAATTTGCACTTTTTTATTAATTTTTTTCTTAGATATGTTCGTAATTTTATATGGATTTAATAAAAAATCTAAAGTATCTAAGAATAATTGGTCGTCTCGATTTTCTTTTATGAATTTCTTTTTTTTGTTTGTTCCACTTATATTTTGTAATTTTTCTAATTTAATAAATAATTCTCCCATGTATTAATCCTCCTCATAAATATATTTTATATCACAATAATCTAATAAGATAAAAATATCTTTTAATGTATTTTTAATATCGTCACTTTGTATTGTTATTATTTCTTTATCTGATTCGTCATAAAATGTTATAAACTCCCCTAAACTACATTTAATTTTCATATGTTATTCCTTTCTAGTTACATTATAATTATCCATTAACCATAGAAACTCACACTCTCTATCTATAGATTCATAATCACAATTACAACAATTTTGTCTTCCACAACTCTTTTTAAATTGATTATCTAATTCTTCTATAGTCACTTTGTCGCTAGGTTCTTCTGCTAGTTTACAATATTTCCAAAGTGATATTTCATTACTATTCCATGAATTTGCTCCGTTATCAAAACAATATACACATCCATCTTTATATTTAGCAAAATATCTTCTATGCCATTCTCCGTATTTAGAATTTCTAACTAATACTTTAGTGTCAACAGATATTTTGCTCCAATCTATTTCTCTTCTTTCCCATATAACATTATCGTCGACATCTTTTACAATCATTATGTCATATTCATTGTCATTCATACTGCACATGTCATCGTTATAACTTACTAAAAAATAATGCAAATTTGAGGAATATTCATAAAGATTTATACCCTCAAGATATATTTCATTATTTAATATTAGAAATCTACTTTTATTTCTCATTTCAAAAAACATTCCATTTTTTAAATCATTTTTATTCATATTAATATACCTCCTTAATTATATAAAAAAGAATACTTTGCTTTATTGTCGCTATGTAGTCCTATCTTTACAAACTCTCTATAAAAATCTTCGTCTTTTATATTCTCTATATCCCCTTTCTTATCTAAGTCAATAACCCATGAATCATCTCTATTTCCTCTTTCGTGTTTCCAATTATTATCTTTCTCTATATTAATTCCAGTTAGTACAATTTTCTTTTCTTCGTTATTAAGTAAAACATTATAAGTAATATATATTCTATCTCCGTATTTTTTAAATTTTATTTTTATAATTTTTTCATTTTTTATATTATGATATGCATTTTTTATCAATCTATTAAGGTCATTCGTTAAAACTCTTATACTAGCATATGGACGTTTAACTGTGTAAGCCAAATCTAAAATTAAATCTTCATAAAAATTTCCTTTATAGAATTCTCTATTGATTTTCATATCAAGATATTCATTAATTTTATTCATATTTTAATCCTCCTATCCTCTCAACATACAATCTATAATCGTTAAAAGCAATATTACTATTAGTAATATTGCTATACCACTCATATTTATTCCTCCTTATACTAATAATTATATCATAACTAAATTATTTGTCAATGTATTTTATTAATTATTTTTAATCTAAATGATATTTCTTTTTCATATAAGCAACAGTAAAATCACTAGCTTGTTTATAATCTTCTAATACTAGATATTGTTGTTCAAATATTTTTAATGCCTCTTGTCTAACTTCTATCAAATCTATAGTTACTTGAGGTTGATATATTTTTAATTCGTCTTTATTTATTTTCTTTATTCCTTGTTCGTATACTCCGATTAATTTTGCCATTATTATGCTTATTTGAGTATTTATAACAACCATTTTCCCATTTGTTTCTTCACTTATCGCCTTAGATATTGATTTTTGTTCTTCTTTGTCTTTTAATATAACTTTATAAGCCTCATGTTCTCTAAGTAAGTTATCTACCCATTTCATAAATTCTATCCATTCATTTAACGCTTGCTCTCCTTTTCTAGCTGTAGGTTTAAATTGAGTTAATATCAATGGTGTAGCATCTATTAATAAACAATCTACCTCTTTTTCTACTTTTGATTTACCTTGTTTTAATTGTGCCACTAAAGTTTGGTGGTACTCTATTTTATTTAATTCATTTAAGAAGGTTAATAATTTATTTTTCTCATTAGTCCAAGTACCATCAGCTTTAACTCTACCTAAAACATCAAACATATCTTTTAAAATTATATATTGTTTTAATCCAACCGTAATCACTCTCACTTCTTTCCCTAAAAATTTCTTAATTGTTGGTTTGTAAACTTCATCCATAATAATTCCTCCTTTATTAATTATTTTTAAATAAATCAACAATTCCGTATAAATCACTCCATTTAGTAAATTTAACAAAATAATCATTTATGTGTATTTGATAACCATCCCTTTTGAATGTTCTATCTCTAAATATAAGTTTCACTCTATATTTATCACTTTCAAATATCGAATAGAAAAATCCATCTTCTATTAATTCAACCTCAAGCTCTCTCTTTAAATAATCAATAGCTTTATTCATATTTATACCTCTTTATTTATACTTATACATTACCATATTTCTTTATCTTTTTTATATATTTTTTCTTTTCTACTCATTTCTACTTCATAACAAGTTAAATTATCTAACTCTTCTTTAAGAAAGTCTATAAACTCTTCTTCTGTCATATTTTTGATATTGTCATTATTTTGAGTAAATATCTTCATTATATCCAAGTAATCTGGTATATCAAATGTATACATTCCTCCAAATTCTATTTCTAAAATATTCTTTTCTAATGTTATTTTCATATGATTTGTATAGTGTCCATTAAATCCACAAGTAGGACAACCGTAATCATCGCATTCTATATCGTCGCATATATCTATTATACCTCCGTCTGCCATTTCAATTAAATATTTATTCATATTATATTCCTCCTTTATTAATTTATACTTATATATTAACATAAACTAATTAAAAATAACCCTTATTAATTATTTTTATCATCTAATAAATTAACTTCTTCAATATCATAATAATCACATGATTCGCAAGATTCGTGTTCGCAACTTAATAAGCTGTTCAATTCAGAAAGTTCAGATGGGTCTAATGTCTCTTTTCCATGAAGTTCACATTTATGAATTGTAAATTCAACTGAAGGTGTATTAGTATTTTGTAAGAGACATATTCTTAATAGAGTATAAATGTCAATTGCTCCAGTATTTTTTTCTGTAGTCACTGCTTGTATAATCTTATTTTTGTAATAATACAGTATTGATATATTATAATTTCCATCTAACTTAGCTAATAATGTAAAATGTTTAGCATCTCCTATATTCGTATCTATATATTCATATAGTTTTTCAGATGTTAATTTCAAAGTAACCTCTAATACATCAAGTCCTTTTAATTTTTCAACTTTTTCCTTTACTTCCTCCAATATCAACTCTTCCAATTTATTTGTGAATATTTCGTTTTTACTTTTATTCATATTACCAACCTCCTTATATTAATAATACTATTTTTTATTTATATTGTCAATACTTTTTATTAATTATTTTTATTAACTTTTCTTAATCCTTTAATTTTCTTCTATATCTATTCCAGTTATTTCTTTAAAGATATCTTTATCGAAGTTAGGTAATAAAGTAAATACCTCTTTTTCTTTATCATTTATATGATTCCACATATTTTTCCATGCCTCTGCATAACTTAATTCTTTTAAATAACCTCTAGCAACTTTATAATCTGGATGTTTTTCTTTTTCTTCATCTGTCATTTTATATTCATTAATCCATAAAGTTAATTCAAAATAATTATTCATTATTCTGAATGCATGACTATCCTTCCATGTGTTTAATGTCCAATCACTCTCTTTATTAAATAATTTAATTGTTTCATATTTATCATCAGTACAAAAGCATCCTGCTTTTTTATTGCCTAAATTACAATCTCCAATGTTAAAACTGCCTCTGTTATAATTTCCTGCATTGAACTTACCAGTATTAAATCTACCAGAATTAAATTTACCAGTATTGTAATCACCAGAATTAAAGTCACCAGTATTATAATCTCCAGAATTATAATCGCCTGTGTTTTTAATACCAGTATTGTAATTACCAGAATTATAACTACCTGTGTTTTTAATACCTGTGTTACCTTTATTAAAATTAACCATATCTAATACTTCATGCCAGTTTAATTCTCTTATTATTTTTATTTCATTTGTTACACATTTATTATTTGAATAATTACTTTCTTTAACTTCACCAGTAGCTTCTATTATAGCTACTTTGTTTTCTGGGTCAAAAGTGTAATAATTAAAACAATCAATTAGTTTTTTACAAAAATGGAATCCTGTTTCACATATACTTATTTTTCCTTCATATTTATATGTTTCTCCTACTTTATATTGGAAACCTCTGCAAGTCCAATCTGAATTAAATACTTTATATCCTTTCATATCTTTCTCTCCTTTTCATTAATAATAATTTTTTGTTCCATCCATTCTTTTTATTCTTTATCCCATGCCCTAAACTTTAAGTTTTTCATATTTACCACCTTATATTACTGTATTAACATAAGCTTTATAAAAATTACCTATGATTATTATTTTATATTATTTATATCCTCCCTTTTTAAAAATTAGAGGGGAAATTAATCCCCTTATAAATTCAAATCACTCAAATCAAAATCAAACTCATCTTGTTTCTTTTCTTCTACATTTACAGTTTCACGTGAAACACTTTGTTCTATATTCATGCCATTAGCTAAATACGATTGTTCAATCTGCATGTGTAATCGAAGAATGTCTTTAATGTAAGCTGTTTGACTTGATTTTCCTTTTAACCATTCAGATATATCTTTATCTTTTTCATTAAAAGTCAATCTAACCTCTCTAATCGTCTTTGTCATAATTACTCACCTACTTATATAACTTATTAGCTATATTTAATAAACATCTTGTTTGTAATTTTATATCATTACAAACAATTGTCTGTGGATAAAGTTTTTTTATTGTACTACCTATTATATTACTTCCACCACCTAGACAGAATATATTTGAATTTTTTAAATTAGGACAAACAGCTTTAATTTCATTTATTAAATTAACTATAAATCTTTTAACTAATTCATTTTTATATTCAAATTTACTATCAACTAATAATGTTTGTTCATTATTAAATATTGCTTTACATTCTTCAATAGATAAATCTAAATCATATGTTGTATTAATATATTCTTTTACAGAATTATATAATGTTAACAATCCGATATTTATACTGTTAGCATTTTTTAATCTCATATCAGAATCAAATTCTACAATATCATTGGTCAATCCTCCAAGGTCTATAAATGTTGTATCGGCATTTTTTGATATTTTATTTATTATATTTTTATCTGTTTTGAATGCATACCCCTCTGGAAAGACTTCTATATTTTCAATGTTTATTATTCTTTTCTTTCCTTCAATTACTACAGTTTTTTTACTATTACTTTTTATAAATTCTTTCATTTCGTCTTTACGAGATTTATATCTACTAGCAGGGATACAAGTAACAAGATTAATATTATTTAAATTAGTACATTTACTAATACAATAATAAAGTAACATTAAATAATTATCTTTTTTAAATTTCAAAATATCAAATTCAAATTTTCCTTCGTTAATTATATATTTTTTACCGTCAAATTCAAAAATTTCATGTGATGTTAAATCATCGATACCTCCATAATATTCTTTTATTCTTGATTCGATAACAACTTCTTTTTCATTTGACACACCAATAGATGTAATATTACCTATATCTATCGCTACACTTGTATTTTTATTCATAATATCAACCCCTTTTTAATATATATTATGTATTTACAAAAAATATGTTACATATCTTCACAAATATTGTAAAATTTTTATTTATATAAGCTGTTCTCTACTCTTATTGAAATATCCAAAATATCTTGTAAATGCTTGTTTAAGGGGTTCTGCATTAGTTAAAGGAGTAATTAATCCTCAAACATATTGATTTGAATACTTGGCTTGTAATCATTACAAATATCAATTAATAATTTCACATTTTCTCTAGAATAATTTAAATCTTCCCATTTTCAATCATCTAATCACCACCTTATATTAATAATTATATCATAATAAAATTATTTGTCAATGCTTTTATTAATTATTTTTAATCATCAATCTCAACTTCATAATTATACATTGCATCATATAATTTCTGTGGAATATGTATCTTATAATAATCAGCTATTTGTTTTATGTTACGTTCTTTGTGGTATTTATAAACTTGAAAAGCTTTTTCTTGAGTATCGTATCTACCTAAATATTCTTGTTTTGATTTTCCAGTTTCTGGGTTAATAATATTACATTGTGCTTGATATTTACCATTTTTACAAAGTGTTGCACCTATAACTGATTCTCCTCTATTTTTATCATTTTTAATAAATAATTTATTTATTGTTTCTGGTACAAATATACATGTATCTGGTGAATATATTTTATTTCCTTTAAATAATATATCCTTATCCAAGCACATCTTTTCATTACCAACCTCATAATAATTATCCTTATACCATTTAGCAAAGTTTTGAAAATTCAACCAATCTTTATACACTTCACAACCGATATATGTTGGACGTTTCTTATGATATTTCTCGTTATAACATCTTTTTAGCATACTTTGCCAAGTATCATAAACCTTAGTTGTTTTATCATTTTCCCATATTTTATATTCACCTTCACCAATATATCCTACACCATATATACTTCTATCATAAGGGCATTTAATACTTCCTTTTTTAAAAGATTGATATGTTGCACTTTTAAAAATCCAATCATATTCTGGAAAATATACATCTATATCGTGTACATTCTTGTATTCTATTATAACCATTTCACTACCGAAATTATTAATATTCTTTTCTCCTATTCTATCAATCTTACTCATGACCACCACTCCCATTTATACATCGACAATTATTCTTAGAAAAATACCTACGATTTGTTAATTGTTTTTAATTATATTCCTTAAAGCTAGTAATTTCAACAGTTAGGCAAATTTTACCATTCAGCTATTACTTTTTTCCATTTTTACACTACCTAAATTCCACCTACCCCCATACAAAAGTGCGAGGTTATTATAGATATATTATAGATATTATTATAGATTATTATAGAGTAAATTTTCAGTTTTCACTTCAATTTACACATTTAAAAATTCTCTTCTTCTACTATTATATTATACTCTAGTTTAGTTCTAGTTTGTGTTACTGGTAATCCATTTTTATCTATAACTGTAACTGCTTGCTTAATTTTATTTACTTCTATAAAGTCTTCATTTATTAATGTCTGCATACTAGCCTTAACTATTCTTTCACTATTAGGACTTAATCCCATTAATGTAGCTAATGTTGGTTGTGTAACATGAGTAGGTTTAAATTTACCGTCAAATTGACACAACCATAATAAATTGCAATACATTTTAATAGGATTATTTCCTAATGTTAACAAGGCTCTTTCAGCTTTAGCTTTAGGTATTGTTACAAATCCACCACTTTCATAATTAATCTCATAACAATTTACTTTATTTCCTTTATCGTTTATATATTGTATCAGTTTAAATTCATCTGAATTTTTTCTTAACATTGTTCTAATTTTTTTATTAAAATTAGATATATCTATACCTATAGTTTTGGTCAAATCTATAACATACTTATCTAATTTCTTTAAATCTATGTATCTAGCATTATTACCTTCTTGCTCTACATCTTCACAATTAGTTAATCCACTTATTCCAAGTAAAACTCTAAAGTCACTATCCTTCATTTTTATCAATTCTTTAGTTGGAATGACTATTGAATTTTGGTTTGTTTCAAAAATGAAGGGTGGTTTTATTACTTGTTTTACTATTTTTTCTTTTTCCATTTTTATTATTATAACATCTTTTCTTTCTAATTCTTCCAAGTTATCACTTCCTTTATTAATTATTTTTACATATTTGATAATTCTAATAACTGTTTCAAATCTTCAAATTCTTCTTTTATTTCATTTATATCTTTATGCACATCGCAAGTTTCACAATAGTAATTGCATATACTTTGACTATCACATATAGTATTTATTACTAACTCTTCCAATCTTTCCATTTTTTCTATTAATTCTTCCATCATAACTCATCTCCCCTTTTATTAATTATTTTTATAAAGTTTCAAATTTTTTAATCCATTTAGGTATATCTTTATTATATATACCTAAATTAACAGTAACTATATTATCTGAATTAGTTCCAGTTAAACCTTTAGTTCTTATTGCCAAATAACCTTCTCTTTCTAATTTAAGTAAATCTTTTTCATGTGCTTTAAATATGATTATTTCACCCCCATACTCTTTGAAATCAGATATTCGTTTATCTAAAGCTCGATATATCTTTAAATTATCATAGTTACCTATATTTGCAGGTAACTTCCAATGTATATAATCAAGTACAGACCATGCTGTATAAGTGCCTATTTGTCCTGCATTCATGTTTAAATCTTGATTTACAATTATATACATAACTTGGCTCATATATTCACCTCCTTATATTATATCTATTATTTTTCTAATTTTTTCTTCTAAATCTTCTCTCCCAATTTTACTAACTCTCATACTCTCTGTTTTAGGTTCTTTAGTTTTAGTAAATTCTATACCATATAATTTAAAAAATTCTTTAACAACCTCTATGTCCTCATTTTTTATAAAATCTATCAAATCATTAATTTGTTGTTTATCTCTTTTCCATAATATTTGTCCTTCAATAGTAAATACTTTAACTATATCCCATTCATAATTAAATTTATGTGTTAAATCATCATTATATTCTTTTAAAAACCAATCTTTACTTCCCTCTAACTGCATCAAATCGTCGCATTTAATATATATGTTATCATCTATTAAATACTCAATTGTTTCATTTCTAAATTCTACACCCATACCATTTTTTAAATTTTGTTTATTCATATCAATTTCTCCTTTTATTAATTATTTTTATCTATCGCTTAACTTTGTTATGCTTACATTTTCGATAACTCTTTCGTCATTGGTTTCCAGTATATACTTAAAGTTAGTCAAGTCGTATGTAACCCCTATAACTCTACATTTTATTTTCTTAGTTCCTTTCTTTGGTCGGTAATAAATCCAATCATTAATATTAAACATAATATTTACCCCTTATACATATAATTATAATACTTTTATTTATATTGTCAATGTTTTTATTAATTATTTTTACTTCAATGTCTTATTAATAATTTATTGCATTTTCTTTATTCACAAAGAAATGTATTCCAGTACTACACTCATTCCATCTATTATTATCAAAATCATCTACATGTATTATTTCTCCAACTTCGTATATAAAATTAACATTATAGTCACTATTTACCTTATTTACTTTCTTCCCTGTTTTAATATCTCTTATTTCCAATACTTTAGCTTTATCACATCTACATTTCGCTGTAGTTGCACTACTTCTTTTAGCATCTTCTAATATCAATAATTCGATTAGACATCCACTAGCTTTCTTATATCCTATAAAACCACCTTTTTCTGGACAAGCTAGATTATAACCGATAGTATGAATATTTGTTTTTATATCTTTTAAATCAGCATCACTTAAATCAGCACCACTTAAATCAGTAAATCTTAAATCAGTGAATCTTAAATCGGCATTACTCAAATCAGTAAATCTTAAATTAGCACTACTCAAATCAGTAAATCTTAAATCAGCATTAATTAACTTAGCACATCTTAAATCAGCACCACTTAAATCAGCACCACTTAAATCAGTAAATCTTAAATTGGCATATTTTAAATTAGCATTACTTAAATTAATATTACTTAAATCAGTGTTACTTAAATTAACACCTCTTAAATTAGCATTTTTTAAATTAGCACATTTTAAATCGGTATTACTTAAATCAGTGTTACTTAAATCGGCACATTTTCCTCCTTCTCCTTCTAACCATAATTCATGTTCCTTTAATATTTTATTTAATTCTTCTCGATTTATATTTTTCATAATATCTACCTCCTTCTACATATAATTATATCACTTTTCATATAAAAAATCAATACCTTTTATTAATTATTTTTAATCAAATATACTTATCTGTTCAAATTTCCTTGTATAAGATTTACATATTTTATCTAACTCCAATATATTCTCTGGTGATACAGTTATATCTTCAAACTTATCTACTTCAAATTTAGATAAAAACATATCTTTAATTGTATTATACCCATACTTATCATCTGATATTTTATTTATACCTAAATATCGTTTTATTTGTTTTACATATGTATTACTATCTTTCTTTTTAACATGCACTAGACCTTTTATTTCTTTAGCTTCTTTAATAAAATCATCCATTTCACATTTTAATTCTTTAGGTAATATTGTATTTCTTTGTATTAATTGATTTTACAACTTTTATGTTTTTGTCTGTTTTATAAACAGGTATAAAGTTTTTATCATTTTCTATCATTATTAGTCCATTCATATTTATCTCTCCTTTATTAATTATTTTTAATTTCTGTAATTATATCTTTAATTAAATTAATTTTTCTATTAATTGTCACACTGCTTACATTTAACTTTTTAGCTATTTCAGATTGTTTGTATCCATCCATTAACATATCTTTAATTATATGTAATTCTTTAGCATTTATTTTATTAAATTTCCCTTTATTACGCATTGCAATTACATCATCAAATTCTTTTAATAATTCTATATATTCGATATTTTGATATTCTAAATCTATTTTCCCTATAGTATCTAATAGAGAATTTTCTTCTTCATCGTTAGATATATTAGCATCCATAGAAGTTAATTTGTCTTTATGCTTATATATATTATCTCTAATATATAAATTGTATGAATTATATATTATTGATGCTGTAAATGATTTTACATCCCCTTTAGTTTTATCATATTTATTTTTACTTGCCCAGCATTGAAGCAAGGCATATTGAATCATATCATCTTTAATGGAATTGAATCCATTATAACTTTTATTGTATATCTTACCAGTTAATTCTAATATTACACTTGTGTATTCTACATCAGTTATCATTACACTCATATTGTTATCCCCCGTTATCCCTAGTTTATTAATTATTTTTAATTTCAGTTATTATGTCTCTCATTTTATGTATCTTCTTTTTAATTGTATTTTGACTAACCTTTAAAGTATTTGCTATTTCAACCTGCGTATATCCTTCGTCACATTTCCTTATTATATAATGTAACTCTTCAAGATTTGTTTTCCTACTTTGATGCCTATTTTTTTCTTCTATGTATTTATCAAATCTATTTATAAGTTCTTTAAATTCAACGTCATTATAATTGACATCCACAGCTCCTATAATATCCTCTAAACCTAATATATATCCTTCTTCGCTTTCTTGCTCTATATGAATATATTTATCTTGATGTCGATAAATATTATCTCTGATATATTTCTTAAATGAATTGTTAATTATTTTGGTCATGTAGGTATTAATTTTAGCCTTATTGCTATCATATTTGTCTTTGGCACTCCAAAGATTTAAGAAAGCATCGCCAATCATATCATCCTTTGCGTCTAACATATAATTGTAATTCTTTTTAAATATTCTTTCCGTCAATGATATCATTAAATCCGTATAGGCTTTATCTTCCATTTTTTATTCCCCCTTTATTATATCTTATATTATATATTATATGAACTTACTTGCCAAAAGTCAATACCTTTGGCAAGATTTTATTAATTATTTTTAATCGTCTATTTCTATTAATTTATTCATATTATATAACCTCCCATTCAAAATCATAAGTTACCTTACCCTGTTTAAAATGATAATATATATCGTTAAATTCTCTTGTTATTTTTACACATTTAAATAAATCGTGATAATCATTCACATATATCGTATCTCCTAATTTGTAATCATAGTTTGTTTTCATACACTCCATCACACCATTACAATACATTAATTCTAAAAATTTCATAATTACATTCCTTCCTTTTATTATTAATTATTTTCTTCTATTTCTTTTGTTATTCCTAAATAACTTCCTCCAATACTTTCTACCCATGTTATAAATTCATCAATAAATTTTTCTTCATCCATTTCAGATATAACAACACCATTAATTTCTATATTGTGTGTTTTAGGTTGCTTAACAAAATCTTTCCAAGTTATAATAGGTAGGTGACTATATTTATTTTTATAAAAACTAACATCTCCATAAACAAGTAAATCTCTATAATCCTTTTTATATTCACGTCTTATGCAAGAGTTATATCCATAGTTATTATACATTGTGTATAATAATGAAAATAAATTTTCTTCTTCTGGTAAACAAATTTTACTTTGTTCGTAAAAATCTCTTACATCATTAATTTCTTCAAAATGGATTATTAATTCCCCTTCTTTAAATTTTTTCCAATTTTCTTTATTCATATATTATTCCTCCTTATAATCTATAATTTTTTCCCAACATTCTTTGCATGTCATCTTTTTACAACCTGTTACTTTATACGCTTCTGGACAATCACATTCATTAGCAAGAGTGTCTATAGTGTCTTCTTTAGATTCTTCACCATTGAAATAAGATTTTAAAATGTCATATTGACGTATCGCTTGACTTACATAGTAAGTATCATCCTCCACAGTAAAAGTTAACTCTTTATATTTATCTAATATATTTTTTATAATATCTACCTCCCTTATATTAATAATTATATTATAACCAAATTATTTGTTAATATATTATTTATACAATTTCCCAATTTATTATTTTATAATCTAATCTATTATAGCAAGACACACTACCATAGCAAATTCCATTTACATCGTAAGTATAACAAGTGTTTTCACCATATACATAATACTCATCATCACAAATTAATCTATTACCAGAAGACCATTCGATATTATTTTTATCTAAAAAACTTAATAAATCTAATGATTTTTCTCTAGTATCACAATGAATAGCTACACATTCCTCTTTAAATTGTTTTAAGTTTATTGTATTTTTATTCCAATTTTCTTTTAATTCTTTGCTTATTCCAAAGAATGTTTCCCCTCTACTTCCAAGCCACTCTATGAATTCATCCATAAATTTATATTCACTTAACGGTGTACTTATTATACCTTCTATTTCAATGTCATTTATTTTAATATATGGTGTTACATCAGATAAACCTTCTTCAGATGATATAATATTTGCTTTTTTATTTTTTTAATTTCTTCTTTCCAATTATATTTATTCATATTATATTCCCCTGTTTTATCTTATATTATAAGTATATGATATTTACCGTTATTTGTCAACACGTTTTATTAATTATTTTTTATATTTGTTAATTAATTCAAATAACTCTGTAAAAGTCATTTTTGGAAATGCTTTTGCTAAATCATTCAAAGTTTTTACATTCATTATTATCGCTCTTAAATTATATTTCTTAATTAACTCATCAAATAAAACTTGTACTTTATTCACATATACTCAATCCTTTCTTATTTATTAATTATTTTTCTAAATTTCTCATTCTGTTATAATATCTCTCACGTTGATTCAATCTGTTAACACAATCTTTTCTTGTTTCTAAAAAATTAATAAATTCATCTAAAAATTCACTGTTAAAATTAGAATTTCTTTCTTCTGTGTATTTTATACTGTCTAATATATCTTCTATAACAACTTCATATGATTCATATAAATCTATAATCCCTAATTTCATATCAATTTTCCCCCTTTATTTTATCTTTTGTATATTATTTTAATCTTCTTCTGAAACACAAACACACCACGAAGCAAATACTATGTAGACTTCACCTTTATCATTGAAACAATAACCATTTTTTTTATTTTCAACTTTGACTGGTTTACCATCTATTTCTATTTGCCATCCACTCAATTCTCCTAGATGTTTTGATATTAATCTCTTATCAAATACATATTGTTTTCCTGTTTTAAATTCTTCTACTTTATTCCCTAAACATTCAGTTTGTGATGGTAAAATTATTTTCTCTTTACCATTTTCTTCTATATATCCTGCAAGTTCATCTATTATTGTCACTAATTCCCCTTCGTATATATAATTTTTATTTGAATCAAATAAATCAACTTTCTTCATATTTACCAACTCCTTTTTATTTATTATTATGTATTAAGTATAACATATCCCTTACTATTTTGTCAACATTATTAATTATTTATAAATTTTATAATATGCTATTAAATCATATGCCCCTTTAGTTCCTCTTATTTCATACCATTCTTTAAACTGCTCTTTGCTTATACAATTATATATCCTAATAACTTCTGAATCTGGTATATTTTCAAATAACACATTGTTACATAAAAAAGCTTTAAATCCTTCGTAGTTATATTTACTATATAGATTATTTATTGAAATATCACCTCTTTGTTGATTAATTTTTATTCTTCTAATTCTTTCTTTATTTTGTTCTATTACATTTCCCCCTGCACAGTTCATAGGTTCTATTATCATATTTATCATTTATCCCCCTTGTTTTTATCTTATATATACATTATATGATATTTATTATAATTTATCAACTGTTTTATTAATTATTTCTAAAATCAAATAAAAATAATAGAAATCCAAATATTATACTCAATTCTATCATACCACCTATGCATATTATATATTTCATATCTATCACCCCTTTTATATAATAATAGTACATTTGGATATATTTGTCAATAAATTTATGTAAAAAAATAGAAGGTGTCAACTACCTTCTGAAACTTTATTAATTATTTTTTGAGTAATCCAATTTTTATAAACTTGTTAATAAATTTATCAACTCCTTTTTTAGTAAGAAACACCTTAAAATCTGGAATAACTTCATTCTTAACTTTGTGACTTCCATTAGGTTTAAGCAAAAATAATTCTTGTTCTATGTACTTCTGGTACGGTTTGTTATCTTTATCTAAATACTTATTTTCTCTCATCCATTTGTAAAGATTGTTACGACCTAATTTTTTTATACCCAAGCTTTTACTAAAAGATGATATATCGGTTAATCCGTCTGTATCAAGATATATATTATATCTATCGGCTAATGGTTCTAAATCATCTATCTTTTCTAATAATGGTTGCGTTTCTTCTTCTACTTTTAACTCTGCATACGTCACTATCCCATTCAATCTTTCTTCTACAGTTTTACCTTCTGTTGCTTTTAACAATGCCATAGCTTTTAATTGTTCATTAGAATTTATAATTTCTCTCATAGCAAAATACTCTCGTCTTAATTGTTTTCTTATTGCCTTAGCTTTATCTGTTCTCATTAATGATACTAAAGCATGATAGCCTTGCTCTGATAATAAGTAAAAATTTTTAGTATTATTAGATACCTTAATTTCTAAATCATTAGTAATGATGTTGAAATATTTAGTGTTTTTTAAATCTAAAATGTCAATTCCAAAATCAAATTCATCTATATTATTGTTTATTAATTGATTAACTTCTCTTAATTCCACACCATGTATTTCAGCTATTGTTTTGGCTAATACAACCTTTTGCCCTTCACTAAATCCTCCCGTTATCACTGGAATTTCTTTCCCTAAAAAGTTTTGAGTCCCTTTTACTAATATTTTATCCATAATATCTCCTCCTATTTTATTTATTATTTTATTAACTTTATTAATTATTTTTAATCCACATTCAATTTAACCACCTCCTATACTAATATATTAACAATTAGTATTGAAAATTACCTATAAACAAATAAAAGAAACTAGAGAAATCTTCTAGTTTCTTGATGAATTACATCCGTAATATAAACGATGATACTTTAAACTTAACTCGTTAGCATTCATATTGTATCCATTTATATCAAGATAGCTCTTTGTATTTGGTATAGTCCATGTAATATTATCTAATACTTGTAATACAAACATGTCATACATGACAGCCGATTGGTATATTCCTGTAGCTGTTAAGGTAACATTTAATCCTCCATGTTGTAATTCCTTTGTTAAAACAGTTAATTTTCCACTTAAATTACTACGTTTCATTGGTTCTAAACCATTGTTAGTATATCTATTACATAATGTCTTAAATAAATATTCACTATGCATATTTAAATCATAATAAAGCACATTTCTACTTCTCGTTGTATTAACATATACTTCTTGTTCTATTGTATCTTTAACCAACTCTTTCATTATATCATCACATAGTATTTTATTTCCATTTACATTTATATAACTATAATCTTCAGCTACGTCAGAAACCTTAATTTCTAATAGGTCTTTAAATTTCTTACCTAATACTTTATTAAATATCATGTATATTAATAATTTGTCTTGTGCATTTATAAGTGAATTGATTATATCTAATATTTGAGTTTTTGTGAAGTATTTAGATTCGTCAAAATATAAACATTTTTCCATTAATTCATCTTCTTTTAAATCGTATTTAATTCCCTTTGTATCTAATACTTCTTTTAAAATTCTAAATCCATCGTAGAAACTACTTCTATTAATTGTCTTTAGATTTTTTATAGCAAAATCTTTTATTACTTCTTCATTTATATTTTTTTCACCTATTTCATTAATTAAATCATTCACTTTATTTTCCATTCTATTCATTTTAATTTGTTTATCACACATCTTAGTCATTTTAACTCCTTCCTTAGTTGTCTGCCTTGCTTATTATAACATATGATATCCTTAATGACAACTAACTTTATTAATTTTCTTTATATATTATACACAGATTGGAGTTTAAATATACCAACTTTTATTAATTATTTTTTAAAATAAGCAAAAAAATAAGAGGTATAAAACCTCTTGAAAGCAATAGTTATTTAATTCTGTTTTCAATTCCCTTCTCTCTTATTTGTAATTCTTCTTTATTAATTATTTTCAATATATTAAGGATGTCTTTGTTTTTATTTACTTGTTCTGCAAATTCACTAAAGAATATTATATTATTGTTTACTCCAATTCTGGCTACACCTAAATCAGCACATTTGTTAACAAAATTATCATTAGGTCTAAATCTTCTATTTTTATTTACTATTGTATAATCTCCTAAATTCAAATATTCATCTAAATATCTAAATAGTGTGCTTGGTAACAAATTATCTATGTTTATCTTTTTAACTATCTGAGTGGCTCCATAAGCCTTTCTACGTCTTTCATAATGTAATCTATCCTTTAATTTATTAAGTTTATTTTGAAGTGAATCTAATTGTTCTTTAGATATATTGTCATCTACATAAAATCCATTTCTTCTTATTTCATCTAAAAGATATATCATTTCTATTTTATATTCTGCACCAAGTCTACTGTTCATGATTATATAATTTATCATTGTAAAGTTTCCGAATATTTCACCCGCATTATTAACTTTGTCAAAGTTTCGGATTACATTTAATTTTACCTCTGAATTTGTTACCAATTTCGTGTTTTGTTCTAAGAAATTCGGAGTACATTTAGAATGTACGCTAAAATCCTCAAGTTTCTTTCTTGTGTTTGATAAAGTTTGTCTACTTAATGGTAAATCATTCATTGCATACCATGTTTCATCACCTATTTTTATTGCTCTCAAATTATATTTTTCTATTAATTCATCAAATAATTTTTTTACTTTATTGCTCATAAATCACATCTCCTTTATTAATTAATTATTTTTATATATATAATCTAAATATACTTTCAGTATTTGCTCATATAACCTACTTAACGCTATATTATCGGCTACATTATTTTTAGGATATAAATATTCACTGCGTTGATTTAAGTCCCTTAAAATGTCAACTATGTGATTATTTATACGTTCATATAAACCTATTATCTTAAACCAACATTTACAACTGTTCCATACTGTTTCAACTTTATTATTTGCTATTTTTAATTCACAACTAGCAAATGCATGATTATCTTGATAATATAAATTATAATCGTCATCAACAAATACTTGTACTTTATAATCTGCATCTTTATTAATTGTTGTTATTTTCTTTTTACCTTTTAATTCTTTAGGTTTCTTGTTGTTCAATATTTTAATCTCTATTGGATTAACTAATTTATTATAAAACTCTTCACTTGTTTCTATAGACCATAGAATATTATGTTTACATCTCCATTGAATGTATTCTTCGTTGGCTTGTAATATATAGAAATACATATTATTTAATTCATATACTTGATGTTGTCTATATATAATGTTTGTTTTATTTGATAATTCTATTAATTTTTCATTATTCATTTTATTATCTCCTTTAATTAATATTTTATTATTAATCTTTCGTATTTATGAATGAAATGAATAAATTAAGAAAGAAGAGGAAAGAGTTTAATCGGTTTTGAATTAAACTCTTGACGAATAGCCCACTGCAAGTGCAATTATAATTATTGACTGTTTTTAATATCTCTCTTATAAGAAAATGATTTTTTACCCTTCAAAATATACTATATTTTTCGTATTATTTCAAAGGGTAAATTTTAGTTTTGGAAGGTTTATTTATCCAACCATTTAATTAATAAGTTTCTCATTCTTTTACTTGGAATATAGATATTAATTTCTTTATTGTCTCTTATAGTACTTCTAAATAACCATTGTATAACCATTGATAGTGCATAATCATCTTCATTAATAATAACACCTTTATCTCTAAAGAATTTATTTATCATAGGATTATTATAAATATTAACTAAATAAGCTAAATTCTTTTTATTTCTGTAATCATTCGTTGCTCTTATGCTCAAAGGCACAAATCCTTTAGTATATCCGTTCCCTTTGCATTGATTTTTATAATCTTTAAAGCAAGTCCACATATTGTCTGATGATTTTCCTTTTATAATGTGTTTGAAATAATTTTCAGTATTATTTTTAAGTTCCTTCATTATTTCTTTTTTATCTGCTTTCATATACCATGATTTAGATAACGCTGTTGTTTTATCTCCTATATTATTTAATTTTCCATCATAAATATTTATTAAATCTTTATATTTGTTTCCACCTTCTTCTTTATAATTTGTCAATCTATATTGTCTATCTCCTATATCTGTAACTGACTTATATTCATATTCTACTTGATTCATATCATAATAATACGCTTGAATTTGTGATTTAAATTTATAAGTTAGTATATAGATATGTTTAAATGCTTTAAATATATTGACTGGGAATGTCCACAATATCATAGTATTCTCGAATAGATAAACATCTCCATTTTCACATGAATTTTTTAGGCTGGTAAATTTACCTGTATAATTAGAATCTATCCAATGTACTTTATCTTCACTATCAACCTCTATTGTTCCATGTTCTAATAACATGCTAATGTCGGATTTCGATATATGAAGGTCTTCTATTACATCGAAAACTTCGTCCAAAAATAAAATATATTCTCCTTTTTCTATCTCATCTATAACTTCTTTTGATATTCCTTTGAATAAACTATGAGTTGATACAATGTTATATCCTTCTTTTAATAATTCATAGAAATGATTTTTCTTACTTCCTTTTCCTAATCTTTCATTAGGTTTCTTAAATTCTCTATTATCGCATTCTTTTTCAATTCTATCTAATTCAGTTAAGAATGGAGTTATAAAAATAAATCTATCAAATATCTCCTCTTTCATGTATTTTATTGCGTATGAAGTTTTACCAGCTCCAGGTGGACAATCCACCACTGTTATTTTACATTGCTCTTTCATAATATCATCTCCTTTATATTATAATTTAATAAAGAGGATAAGTAACGTTGTTTTTAATTGTGACACAACAAAACTTTATCCACTTTATTAATTGTTATCATTATATTAACATTAACAAATGCAAAATTACCTATGGATTCAAATTATTTACCACACATTATCAACCATTTTCTTTTTATTATCTATGTCTTGATGGTAGTAAAATCTGAAGGTTGTATTACTACTTGAGTGCCCTAGTAGTTTTGCGACCTCATCACAACTAAACCCAGCTTCCACGTATTTTGTAGCTGAAATATGACGTAAATCGTGGGGATTGAGTTTTAACCCTGTGACCTCTGTTATCTTGTGTATAAGCTTTTCTAAGCCACCAATACTTATTCTACTTTTATAACTACTAAGGAATAGAGAATTATCCTTAGAAGGGATTCTATTACGTTCTATCATGTATTCATTATATAGTTGTAATGTTTTACTAGATAACACGCAAGGTTTAATGCCACCACCTTTTTGAATTACTGTAAATTCTCCAGTATTTGGATTGATAGTATCTATATTTAATTGTCTTAATTCACTATTTCTCAATGCACAATTAAGCATGACTTCAACGATTAATCTATTTCTCATATTCATATAATTAGGTTTTCTTTTACATTCATTTTCTAAATAAGTTCTTATTTTGTCTACTTGCCCTGTATCTCCTGTCTTACCTTTACTTTCAATTCTTAATTGTTTTAATTCCTTACTAGCATTAAAATTAATAATCCTAAATGCATATAGATAACTATAAAAACTCTTACAACTAGCAATACGTCGATTAATACTTTGACTGCTTAATCCTTCATTTTTTTTTCTATTCAACCAGTTTTGTAATATTACCACATTAGAGTTTTGTATATCTTCAATTGTTTTAAAGTTACAATCTTTAATCATTTCCTTTACTACTGGAATATATGATTTAATAGATTTTGGAGATAAGTTTTTAATATCTTGTAGATATTTAACATAATTATTTATAACCTTTTCCATGTTATTAACATTTTTCATTATCTTTTCCTCCCCTTTATATCTTATATGTATAAGTATATATCATGTGGTACATTTTGTCAATGGTTTTATTAATAATTTTTAAAATCTTTTTGAACTATAAAAGAATAGACTAGAATAAAATCTAGCCTATCAATTAATATTATTTGTCATCATTTTAGTTCTTTTATTGATTCATGTTATCTGCTATGTTAAATACAATTTCACCATCTTTTATTATCAAATAACAAGTTCCCTCCCTATCCTTTGCGTCACAAATTTGAATTGTAAAGCTAACATTAGTGTAACCTTTGTCGTTTAAGTATTCTTTTAAGGTACTAGATGTTTCTTTTAATGTATCTAACAGATTATCCCATTTACCAGTATATATAGCATTAGATACCTCATCATATTGGAAATAGTTAGTTAATACTAAACCATCTTTTTCCATTTTATAAACGTAATCTTTTCCATAGAATATTTCATCCACCTTATTTTCGGTTAAATAATATGCTATTTCTACCAGTTGTTGTTTTTGTTTATCTTTTGCTTCCTCATCCATTTGTTGAGTTGTATTTTCTGGCACAGAATCAAGTTCAACATCTTTGCATCCTATCATAGATATTGATAACATCCCTGTTAATATTAGTACTGATAATTTTTTATTCATAATTACCAACCTCCTTATGTTTTATATCATTAATTATATCATATTTCACTATCATTTGTCAACAGTTTTATTAATTATTTTCACCATCATTTACCATTATATTGTTTAATTTAATATATCCTTTTTCTTTATTATCATATATTCTTAATTTACCATAATCATCTTGATGTCTTCCATATAATAACAATTGAATTATTTTCTCTTTTGATAATCTATCTCTAGTGCCAACTAATTTTCCACATTCATTACAATATATATGATAACGGTGATAATCTTTTTCTAATTCTAGATTAGGTGTAAAAAATTCATCATCATTCACTTTGTATTTACAGCAAAGTTCTTTCCATTCTTTATAATGACTTGTATTTCTACCATGTTTCTTGTCAGACAATAAATGGATTAATTCATGTTGGATAATATGTTTAACCGTATCATTATCATATGAGTTAATCCATTTACTAAATTTAAATTTCACTGGTGATATAAACTCACCACTTCTCTTATATTTGCCACTAAAATAGCCCATGCTTGATTTAAGTCTACCGTCTATTGATATTGGAATAATATCAATTACATCACCAATTGTTTCTCTATCATCTTTATCCATTTTTAATACAAAATCCTTCATGTAATTTCTTATTTCGTCTGATGTCCAGGTCTTATTAACACTTTTCCCCATCATTCAATCCCCCAATATTATTTATTAATTATTTTTACTATCATTGCCAAGAGCTTTTAAAAAATTTATTAATTATTTTTATTAATTATTTTGATAATCTTTTTAGCAGGTTTTAAAGGATTACCTGCAAACCTTTTATATTATGGTAGTAATGTATACATACCACTTTTTAGCATCTTTATTAAACCAGTTAATGTTGTTGTGCTAGTGTATGGAAATACATGTACTGGATAATGTGAATAACCACCACTGTAGCTCATACCTGTATAAGTAATAATACCAGTTGATGTTGTTGATACTATCAACAAAGATGTAGGAATTTTGACACTATGCACACATACGTATTTGTGGTGAGTACCACGCAATGCTATTTTATAACCTACAAGATAAGGCAACATTGTTGCTGGAGTACTAGATGCTTTTAGAGTGCAAATTACTTTGCTTATGTGTGGTTTAACAGTTGCTGGAGTAATGTATGTTATTACTGGTAATGCTGATACTGGTTTAGTTAATAAACTTTTTGTTAATGCTAAAGTAGTCATTGTTACTGTGCTAGGTAATGTTATATATTTACTCATATTATCCTCTCCCTTTCAATTATCTTTATCTTGATATTAATTATTTTTATTATCATTCAAGAGCTGGAAGGTTATTTAAAACCCTCCTTAATTGTTGTCTTTCTTCATATATTCAAAATCCCTAATTCTATATTTGACTTCGTATCTCATGTTATGCAATATCTCTGAAAGACCATCAGTTAAATCTTCCATTGTATTTTCTTTATCAATATCTACTATATCATCTAATAGATATTGTATCATAATTAATTTTTTTTCTATATTTATTCTATCATCATGAGTCAAAAATCTTGCTGTAGCATAGATACATTTTTCCTCTTGTTCATATTCGCAATTACCTCCCCACATCTTATTATAATCACAATTTATACATACGTTTTTATCCATAATAATTATCATCTCCTTATATAAACAATATCATATTTAGTTATCATTTGTCAATAGTTTTATTAATTATTTTCAACTAATTATAAAGAAAACTTAAATTCAATATCTTTGCCTAATTTGTTATCATATATTCTTATATTTCCGTCATCAGTTCCATGTTTACTCATATATATTAATTTCATCACTTGATTTTGTGATAGTCTTGAATATCCTCCTAGATATTTGCCACATAGCTTACAATATACATGATATCTATAAGCATCCTTTTCAATATCAATATCATTTTCAAAATACTGATTATCTGGAATACCATATTTATTACAATAAATTTTCCATATTTTATTATGTTCCATATCTTTTTTATATTTTAAATTAACAAGTAAATGCATTAATTCATGTCCTATAACATGTTTAATTTCATCATCATTATAATAGAATAATCTTTTACTGAATTTGAATTGCACAGCATTAATTACCTCTTTTGTTTCAATATCTATACTCATCGATACATAAGCCATATTTTTAGTCAATCTACCATCTATTTTTATAGGCAATGTTTCTACATATTTTAACACTATTTCCTTATCTCTAGCAGTCATCTTATTAGTAACTTCTAACATATAATCTCTTATTTTATTTTCATCCCACATAGTAACACCTCCAATTAATATATTTTACTATCATTGCCAAGAGCTTAAGAGGATTAATTAATCCTCTTATTAATTATTTCTTAATTGAAATATTATATGATGTCTTCTAAGTTTTCCATGACTGCATATATTTTGTATTCTATTACTTCTAAATCGTATTGTTCACACAGAGATTCCCAGACTTCCAATTGACATTCTTGATATGTTTCATAATCGAATTCTGAATATTTTTGCCAATCATCATAATAGTCTTCTGCATATTCTTGTATTTCTTCTTCTGTTTCACAATCATATTCATCTATAACTTCATCATGTAACCATTCAATGTATTCGTCATAATTCCAGACTTCTACTAATTCTCCTAAATCTTCATCTGGTACATCTGGATATTCATTTATTGTTATTATAACTATGCTATCCCCATTGTATACGTCCATTCGTGTTTCATTACCAATATAAGTTGTATAATCTACTGTGCCATCTTTAGATAAGATTATGTCATGTTTTACATAACCGTCAGTCCAAAGGTTTTTATGGAGTTCGCAATATAACTCTTTAATCTCTTCTTGTATCTTTTCTTCTCTTAATAAATTTAAGAATCTTTCAGATTTTTTCATATTTACCACCCCTTTATTTTTATTATACTTAAAGTATAACATATTTAATTTTAAATTACAATAACTTTTTAATAATTTTATTAATTATTTTTATTATCATTTTATATATGGTAGTATAGATTTTTCCATACTACCATATAATAATAACTTATATCATCATTTCTAGTCTACTTATTAATTCTGAGATAACATTATATATGAAATTTGAGTCTTCCATATCACAAATATAATTCCAAGTGCATAATTCCTCATCTTCATAACCTAATTCATTGAAATCCTTATATTCACTCCATGTCGCATTATCCCAAATATACTGTTGTTTATCTATATTACTTTCAAATATTTCTTCACATTCTTCCATTAGATAATCTACAAATTCTTGATAATCATCTTGTAATTCTATATCACCAAATTCTATTTCTGGCACTTCTACATACTCATTGAGTTCTATTATTAGTAATTGATTATCTTTTACTTCATTTGTAGCTGTTATTACTCCATTTAAATCTAGTACTATTTTAGTTTTTATCTTTCCATCATACCATGCTTGCTTATGAATCGTACAATAACAGTCTATTATCTTACCTTCTATTGTTTCATCATTTAATAGATTTAAGAATTTTTTAATATTATTCATTATCATTTATCCCCTTTCAATTATCTCACTTATATTATAACACTCAACTTATATAAAAGTCAAGTGTTATCTTATTAATTATTTTTATGAGCTGGAAGGGATTAACTCCCTTTACCATTTTTCATAATATTCATCATCTCCATATTTGTCTAGATAAGTGCTTTTAGCAGTCATCTTAAAATCATATTCGTTATCTACATCACTTATTTCTATTATATATTTTTTTCTATTTAAAGATACTTGTATATCAGTAGCTCCAAAACATAAGTTGTCTAATATTTTCTTTACGTTGTTATAATTTAATTTATCTATATTACTGTCATAACAACCTATTGTAAAACCTTCTTTATTTAATTTTTCTTCAATTCTTTGTTTATTTGTTTTCATATTATCAACCCCTTTTATTTATTATTATACTTTATATTATATCACACATCATTTTATTTTGTCAAGAGCTTTTTTATTAATTATTTTTAATATCATCCTAATAGCTTGAGCTATTAGGATTAATATAAATTTGTTTCCCAAAATTGAGACTCTTCTTCAGCCTCTTTTACACTTATATCATTCATTATTGCCCAGATTTCAAGTTTATGATTTTTAATGAATGATACCGCAAATTTATCAGCTTGTTTTTCTAGTGTCAAATTTCTATAAGTTTTGTAAGCTTCTTCATAACTTTTATATATTGTATTTTTATATAAAAAGTATTCATCATCATATTTTTCATTATTCTTTAATCCTTGTGTTGCGTGCCCTACCTCATGTAAAAATGAAAATGTTTCTAAAAAGTCATAAAACATATAAACATTAGAGTCTAAATTATATTCTTTTTCTAAGTATTCAATCATAAATTCATACCATTTAGAATTTATGTTAAAATTACAATTTTGAATTGTTATCACACCATTTGTACTATATGAAAATTTATCATCTTTTATTAATTTTATATTATCTAGCTTTATACCTTCTGATTTAACTAATTCCAATATTTTATTTGCTTTTTGTAAACTTAACATAATATCAACTCCTTATTTAATTATCTAATATTATTATATATGATTTAACTATCGTTGTCAAGAGCTTTTTTATTAATTTTATTAATTATTTTTACTATCTTTTTAAAACTTCTTATTTATTACTATGGTTATATAGTATCATATTCAATTCTATAAATCAATAATAAATATAAACTTTTTAAAAATATATTATTTTATATATAAATTAATTTTTATAGTTATGATTATTATTCTCAATAACAAATAATTTTATTTGATATTTATTATCAATTCATAAATTAATATATTTTAGTATCATTTTTAAATGAGAATAAATATATAAATGAAAAGTATTATCAATTATAGATAAAAATATAAAATATCCTATATAATCCATTATAAAGGAATTTAATATCCCATAAGGTATTTATACCTTAATCATTTTAAAACGCCTTAGAAGGGCGTTTAAGAGGTCAATTTTATTGAGCTTTTATAAAAATAACTTCTGGAGTTGATATTTAATGTTAATGAAAATCATTATCATTTTATAGACAATAAAAAAGACTGGATAAAATTCCAGTCTATAAATATTTATTAATGTATTTTAGTATCATTTTAGACAATTTAGAACTTGGGAATTACTCCCTAAACATACCCAAAAAACACATATTATTATTTTCTAAAAAATCTATAAAATTGTTAATATATATTTCTGTATCATCTGATACTATATCACCTTTTACAAATAAACTGTAAATATCCTCTTCATATTCATAAGTTAAATTATTTGTTTTTCTTTTTAAATATTCTAATACGCTATTAGCTAAGTTATTATTATCACAGTCCAATATATAACCTTCTATACGCATATATTATTACCTCCAAAATATTAATATATACTGTCATCATTTTGATGACTAAGAACCAGGGCTTAAACGCCCTTATGATATTACACGGATTATATTATTAGCATCAACCCATATACCATATGCCCTGCTTATTGGGTCGTTGTAATATACTAGATACAAATTGCAAAGTCCATATTCTTCAAAGTTGCTACTACGATTTACGTTGTCGATTATTACCTCTTCGTCTTTATCTATCATTTCACGAATTACGTCATTATAATCTAATTCGCTCCCTATTAAACTTCTTAATCTCATTAAATCGTTGTTCATTTTAAAACCTCCTAAAATTTTATTAATTATTTTTTATTATCATTTATAATAGTCTTGAGCAAAGGAGAAAAATTATTCTCCTAATTTACTTCTTATTTCTCTACATTCTTCACAAATACCATTATTATTAGTTAATTGTTTACCACAAAAACCACAATAACTGGTATTTGTATATTCAACTGTATAGTTATTATTGTTATTACTATTATTAGTATTATTAGTATTACTATTATTGCTATCATTCTTATTATTACTATTATTAGTATTAGTGTTACTATAGTTTTTATTATCATTACTATTGTTTTTGCTATTATTATTGTATGTAGATTTTTTTGTAGTTGTTTTTATAACATAATCATTAGTGTTATTAGTAGCATAATCTTTATTATCTTTATTAACTCTATTGTCATGCTCTTGACTATCATCAAGAGGACGTTCATTAGCTGTTATTTTGTCATCTTTTTGTATATTTATGCTAGTCGTTTCTGTATATGCATATTCTTTATAAGTATCATATTTAAATGATACTATTATTAATAATAATCCTATTAGAAATATAGCATTACTTGTTATACCTAATATAATCCATAATGTTTTTTTATTCATATTTACCACTCCTATTTAATATAATTTACTATCATTTGAGATTTGCCAACAATTTTATTAATTATTTTTGCCATCATTGCTTAATACTATAAATAGTATATTGTATTAAGCAAATCAATAATATCAACCACATTAATGTTGAATGCATAACCTATACAGTCAACTGCATACATCAATGCTATGGATATTTGATTTTTAAATATAACAATTCCTAATACTAACACTAATACAAATAACATTTTATTTTTCATAATCTTATATCTCCTTTTTATTAATATAATTTGCTATCATTCGATAGCTTGAGCTAGAGGGCTTAAAATCCTCTATTTAATAATTATTTTTCCTTTGCCTTCATATATTTTGTTATATAACATTTTAGTTCTTATTGCAAGACCTTTTGACTTTACTTTTGCTAAAAATTCTTCGCTTTCTTCTGTTACTAAATATAAGCTATAATATACTTTCTTCATAACTCATCACTCCTATCAATTTATTTTATATCGATATTATATACTATCATTTAATATTTGTCAACAATTTTATTAATTGTTTTCATTATCATAAATGATAGCATTGAGCTGGAAGGACTAGAACACAATTTCTAAGTCCTTGTTATATCTTTTCATATTTAAACTTGTATGAGTGTCGTCAACGCTATTATACCATACTGTTATAATTTTTTGTGTTTTTGGTTCAACGACAACCTTCATGACACAATTAACTGTTTTTCCGTCAATATCTACTGGAAATGTTTCCCAACTTTCTAATAATATTCTTCCATTCCCTCTAGTGTAATTATACTCTATGATATCGTATGCTCCATCTTTTAACATTGAGCAAATAACCTTCATATTGTAGCTAACTGTTGATTTTTTTCTTAAGTGATGGCTTGCATATATACGTTGATGTAGCATGTTGTTTATTGCGATTATACATCTTTGATAGTCGTCGCCTTTGAACTGTTTTACATATTTCTTTTCTTGTCCTTCTGTCTTGCGAACTGTCCCTTTTCTTATTTCTCCCTTTAGCATTTTAAATCCCCCTGTTTATTAATTATTTTTATTAATTATTTTTATTAATTATTAAATGAATCTTTTTATATAATTTATAACTCCTTTACTTGTCTTTCTTGTTACTCTATTCTTATATTTATTTTCGTCATCATTATATTTATCAGCCATGTTTTTGTTATACGTATCTAATAAATATCCCTCATTATCTATAAGTACATTCACTATATAATTATTTCCATCTATGTATATATATGTATATTCGTCATAATCATCTACATCTATTTCAGCATTTACTTCTTCATTTATTAAATTTATTAATTCTTTAGCTTTTATTTCTATTTCTGTTAATTTTTCTGTTATTAAGTCTTCTTCTGAAACTATTGCTCCACATCTTGTTATACCGTTATACATGAAAAATACTTCAATTTTTCCTTCTTCATATGGTTTTGATTCTATTACTTTTACTATTTTTCCATCTATTTTAGCACCTGTTATTTTTTTCATTTTTAAAACCTCCTAATTTATTATTTTATTACTAGAAGGGCTTTTAAGAGGTTAACCCTTTAGAACTCTTTAATATTTATAATATATACCCTAATTGTCTTTTGCATTCTTCCAAGTATGCAAGTTTTATCTGACTAGCTATTCTTTTACATTGTGTTACTTGTTTTTTTGAAAGTTCTCTTCCGTTTCTTACTGTTTTGGAAAATCCTTTAACGAATGCGAATCCATTTATATGTTGCCCAACATTTTCTGGAACAATTAATTTCAAAGTTTCTATTAACTCCTCTTCTGACTCAAAATATTCTGTATAAGGAACTTTGGAATTTAAGACTTTTGTTCTGTCGACTTCTGTAATTTTGTTTTCTATTTCTTCTATGTCTGTCAAATATTCAACCACTGGTTCTGTTACTGGTTCTGTAGGTGCTACCATGTCGAAATCTAAGTTTAATATTTCTTCTATATCCATATTTGAAAAATCTAATTTTTTATCCTTCATTTTTACTCCTCCTAATTAATTATTTTTAGCTAATGAGTAGCTAATCCCGTAAATTATATTTTTATTACTTAATGAACGATTGGGCGTTCTCCCTTGTCTAATACTTATATTATAATGATAGTACGAATTATGCTTATTTGTCAAATACTTTTTTTAAAATTTTATTAATTATTTTTGTTGCTCGATGGTTAATTGGGTAACCTCCCTTGTCTAATACTTATACTTTTTATTATTTTGTTTTATCTTAATTATATGATAGTACGACTAGTATACTTTTGTCAAACATTTTTTTTATTTTTTTAAATTTATTTTTCCCTAAAAAAGTATATAGATAGAAGTTGATAAGTAAAAACGCTACAAATTAGTGATATCAACTGTTTAAGCTATATTTTAGATATCTACAATAAAAATAAAAGTTTATATATAAATAAATTTTTATAGCTAAATACTTTAATTTTTAAAGCAAAAGATAGATTCCGCAGTCAATTATTAAAGTGTTCGACAAGTTTTACTTTAATTAATGATAGTGAAAAATAGGGTCACTTTATTTTATTAAGTTAAGATTGCTATAAAAATAAATTTATACGATATAAAATAATTTATACATTAAAATATAATTGTATCATAAAAGATAATTTTTACATATAAAAATAAATTTATATGGTTGAATTGTTGTCGAATAGTTTACATAAATAAAGTCTATAGTGTCGAATACTTTATTTATTGATAGTAGAAAAAAGGGTCATAAATTATTTTAAAGTGGATAGTACAATTTACTTATTTTAGTAAAGCTATAAAAAAGTATTTTATCGTACAAAATTATTTTTATGGAATACTCCATTTTAAAATTGATTTTAAAGTTTAATAAATAAAGTTGGTATTAATTAATAAGTTTAACTTAATTAAATAAAGCAGAATGATAATATCTCCTTTAAAATATTAAGGTAAATCAAGGATTAGCTTTATTTAATTAGGGAAAATATAAAGATTGTTTTATATTGTAAAGTTATTATAAAATACTGTAATCGTTGATATTACTAGCTTTAGAGTAATTCGACAAATATATACATACTTTATATAATAAAGAGAACAAAAGAGAATAGCTTAATTAATTAATATAAATTAACATTATGCTTTATTATCTTAATTATCATAGGTATATTTATTAACTATCTAGTATTATCAAGCATTACAGGACTTAGGAAAATATACAGGAAAACAATAGAAGTGTTGATATAACTAGGATTGAATACCATACATAGGTATACACAAATAGAAGAAATAGAAGAATGTAGCAATTGCAACTGTTTCACGCTTTACAATATACCCACTATAGGTATAGGATACAGTTATTGCAATAGTTGTATGGTATTACTAATATAGGTAAACTGTGAAACAATTATAGGTAAACACTTTAGGAAAATAAAGGAAAACAGAAAAATCACTTTAGATTATTAGGAAGAATTGAATAGATGGTAAAAAATGTAAAATGGAAAAATTAGAAAAATTTTACTTGTGGATAACTTAGATTAAGAAAAAAGTGTATAAGTGTATGAAAGCGTTGATATTACTAGGTTATATAGACTTATAGGTTGTTAGCTTGAGATGTAGTTGTAAATGTAGTTGTAAGTATTGGTAATACTTGCTTTCGTATATATATTTATACATATTAACAGCTTGTGGATAACTAGCAAAATACTTGTTGATAACTAGGTGATATAGTGTTGATAACCACGTCAACTGGACAAGTCAACCACTTTAAAAAATTAAGAATGTACGATTAATTAATACTTAATCGCACTTTTTGGAGAAGGAATTTTTTTTCAAAGGGTAAGAAATGTTGATATTTCAACATCTAGGGGGTGGTATCATATTCGGAGGGGCTTGACAAAAATTTTATTCTGTGTAGTAGTTTACCAACTACATGCCATAAAAAATACCGAATTACATTTTTAACCATTTCTATAAACTCCTATCTTTATAACATCAACATGTTTACAAATTAAGAATACTAGGAAATAAATGAGTTTTTATTATACTTTATTTTTATCTAATTTAAAGTATTAAAATTAGATATTACCGTATTGTACTTACTCTCGGGAAATGATATTATAAATATGTTATTTTACGTTTATAAATTAATACTTGATTTAATGGGAATTTAATAGTATATTTAATATATTGGAAATAAATGGGAAAATACGGGTTTAATCAGATATAATATACCGCCATTTCATGTTAATTCATCTATATAAACCCATTAGTTTTACCTTGTCAAACCATTGAAATACCAAATAAAAGAGTGTGTAGTACAAGCAATAGTTGTATCGCACACTCAATTTTACATTATAATATACACTTGTCTAAACACTCTAAGTTACAATTCACACACATAGTTTTAAGAATTTTATTTCTAATCTTGCCCTGTAAGTCGCTTATAATAAGTAGAGAGGGAATAGTTTGCATACCTTGTTCAATCACATATTCTTTAATAGGATTAATATCTGTATATTTATCTATACAATCTGATAATCTACCATGCAATTGAACTTCTATTAATAAACCTTTCCTTATTATAGTATTGTCTTTTTTATATCTAATTATAATATAACCATCTGCTATAACATTACCTAATTGAACATTTCTATCTACGTATATTATTTCCACGCCTAGTAATAATAAATTATATACCAATTCAGTTATATACATATCATGCCTAAGTAATCTTTCATTAGGTTTATTTTCAATATAATAAATATATTCTCTATTATATATTCCACTTCTAAAGCGTTTTAATTGCTTATATTCTACTAATTTATTAGCTCTTCTATCCCAAGTGGTATTAGTTAATCCTGCAAAGAATAAATTTCTTATATGTTCTGTTCTACACATAGTAACTAGATTAATAAAGTTTAATACTTGGATATCTCTTTCAGTCATATTATCACCTCAATATAATATATGTATATATTTAAATAATGTTACTAAAATATTTTTTTAATATTTAGGAAACATTTACTACACACTTGCATATAGTTAAGTAAAAGGAGATGATAATATGAGTAATGTGATAGAACCTTTAACAAATACTATTTGGGATACAATAACATTATTATGTAAATCAGCTTTAGATGTATTTAATATTAAACATATTGATTTTACTGATTTCTTTAATAATATCAATATGAAGAATGTTTCTGGAGATATACCTAAGTTAAGAAATAAATGGGAAGACGAAAACTATAAAATATATGAATTTATAATACCTACAGGGATGACTATAGACGATTTTAATAATAATAAGAATAAGTTTTGTCATTTATTAAATAAAGAAAAAGAAGATGTTAGTTTTAAAAAGAATGGATATTATATTCAATTAAGAATTAAAAAGGAAGAGATAGTGTGTGCTGACTTTGATTTAGAAAAACATAAAGCTAAAGGATATAAAATACCTATTGGAATTAATTTAGAAGATTGTAGTATTAGATATATTGATTTTAGCGAACCTTCTAATGCACATATGTATTTAGCAGGAGCTACTAGATGTGGGAAATCTAATTGTTTGAGAGTTATTATATCTCAATTAGTAATGAAAAGAAAATGTGATGTTGTGTTAGATTTAATCAATGAAAAGAGAGTAGATTTATTTGAATTTAGAAACTGTAAAAATGTAATTCATTATACGGAAAATAGAGATGAAGCTGAAGATATATTATTTGATGCTATACAAGATATAGATAAAAGATATGAACTGTTTACTTATAGAAATTGCACTGATATATGGCAATATAGGAAGTTTAAAAAAATGCCTATTAGATTTATAGTAATAGAAGAGTTATCTTCTTATATGAAGAATAAAGATTTTCATAATATGTTAGCTTTAATAGCTAGTAGAGGTGCAGGAGCTGGAGTGTTTTTAATATTAACTACCCAATTACCTTCTAAAGATATATTACCTAATATAACTAAACAGAATATAAATATCGTTATAGGTGGTAAATGTAAAGATGAAATTAGGTCTAATATGATAATTAACTATGGATATTTACATTTATTAAGAGGAGCAGGGAATATGAGAGTGTTTGACTATGAAGAGTATGGTACAGAAATACAAACTTTCTATATTGATAGAGAGACAGTACTTAAAATATGTGAAAAGTATGGTAAAAAGAAAGAGGAGGTAAAATAATGAAGTATACATTATATGAATCTATAGAAGATAGAGATGATTTATATGAAAATATTTATATGAATGAAATTGAAACAAAAAATAAAAAAGAAATAGAAGAGGAAATAAATAAATTAAAAGAAAAATGCAGTAAAAATCCTTCATACGTATATGCATATGATGTTATTAAAAGATTCTTTTAAGGAGGTTATAATATGAAAGAACTTTGGGAAGTGGAATGGGAAAGTAAATCGAGAGATGGAATGAGAATGACTTGTGGGATAATAAAAGAAGACACATATGAAGAATTAAGAGAATCTATGAAATACTATGCACATAGAAATAAGCGTGAATTAATTACTACAAGACCTACTAAATTTGGTGAAATTATTAAGAAAAAATACGAATAAACGATTAAATTTAGTGAAAATGAGTAAAAATATAGTAAAAAATAAGGAGGGGTAATTATGAAATATGAATTATACGGATATATATATGATATAGATAATTGTTGTGAAACATTTTATAGAAAGAGAGCAAAACTTAAAAATAAAGAAGAAATCAAAGAAGAAATTGAAGAGTTAAAAGAACTATGCAATAAAAAACCACAGTATGGATGTGAATATAATATAGTCAAAAAATTATTTTAGGAGGTCGATGGTATGAGAGAAATTTGGGAAGTAGAATGGGAAATGAAATCAAGAGATGGAAGAGAAATAATTGGTGGAGTAATCAGAGAAAACTCATTAAAAGAGTTAGAATCATTGATGGAAATTCATAAAAATAGGTCAATACGTGAGAAAATTTTAATGAAAGCTCCTGAATTTGGTGAGATTGTTAAGAAAAAATACGAATAAAATGCTAAAATTTTAGTAAAAAATGAGTAAAAATGCATAAAAATGTTAAAAATGAAGAAAAATTGCTTATTTTTTATAAAAACAAAAGAAAAAGCCCTAAAAAGGGCTGATTATTACATTTTGGAAATAAAATATAATAATTTAATTAAAGTTATATGCGATATTTGCAATTCTTATGAGAATGTACTATATCATGATAACATGGAAAATATATTTTGTCAATAGATTAATTAAAAAATACTTGTCTTTATAAATAAGTCAGTATAATACTTAATTTTATTATTTAACACAGCTTTAAAGTAAGGATATACATTATAATCTATTTTATCTACATTAAATTTAGATAATGTTATATTGACTGATTCAATAAAAGACTGTTTCATATCTTCATACGTGAAATCTATTAACTCAAAATCTTTTTGAAGAGACGACATACAATTATTTGATATTAAGCTCTTATTAGGAATGTATGACAATGGTGAAATTTGTTCAGTTTGTTTCTTTTTAAAATATACTCTTTTATCTAAATCTTTCACATGAAATGTTATAGATTTTACACTTCGTCCCTTTTTATTTTCAGTATATGATAATTCAAACATTCCAGTATTATTTAATTCTTTTTTAGCTCGTTGAAGAACATTTCTTTTAAAATCAGCATACAAATTATATTTGTCGTTTAACATTAATAAATCTTTTAATTCATCTAGTTCATATGTTATATTTTCTTTTGTATTACTCCATAATCTAAGAAGGTCATATAATCTTTGGCTATATATTGATTTTAAAGTTAAAAATATTTTCATATTAATAGGTGTATAAGCTTTATAATTCATAAGAAGATGATAAACTTTATCAATGACAACTATTTTAAATAAATCTTCTTTTTTATTATATTCATACCCAGCTATAATACTATATTTACAGCTCCACTCACCATCTTCTCTAAAGTATATTTTTTCATCTAACATATTATCTAATACTTTTTTAATACCTGGAACTGTTTTCTGTGTTTTATTTGAAATAAGATTTTGAAATTCTTGTTTGCTTATATAGCAATATGCATTACCAGACTTAGCCTTCTGAAGTTTATACAATATAAAAATAAATATATTATTATGCATAAGAGATATGTTATATCTAGCACTAACTATTGTGTTATTTTTCATAAGTATTTGATTTTTACTCATATTAAAACCTCCTTAATTTCTCATAGTTATATTATAACCCTTAATATCTCATATTAATAGTCCCTTATTTTAACATATTTAAATTATTATGAGTAATTAAGGAAATAAAAATGTCCTTAAAAACACATATTTATAAACGAAATGATACTTAATTTAACATATATATCCCTTAAAAACACATATTAAAACCTTTAAAACTCATATATAATATGATAGACACAAGGAATATCAATAGAAATAGCTTTCTTAAATACTATTAAATACTAAATTAAATACTATATATATTAAATAATATAATTCATAGGTAATTTTTCATTATTAGTTGTTAATTATATAAATATAATACATATATTTGGAGTGTTTTTGTAATGGTATTAAAGAAGCTTAATAAAAAATCTTAAAGGACAAACATATTTTTTGTAATTCATAGGTAATTTTTAATACAGTTATGTTAATACGTAGATAAGAAATAAATAAAAAAATAGAAAGGAGTTGATATTATGTGGTTTAGACGTGCAAGATATTTTGGTTTATATAGCTTTTCATTATTACAAATCGTAATTTTTTTACTTATATTATTTGGAGCTTGTTATTTCTCTTTAATTGCAGGAGATTTATTTGGTGAGGTAGGTTTTATGTTTACTCTTATAGGATTTATGTTTCTACCTATGATTATATTGATAATGATGGTAGTAATTCACGACGCTATAGTTAAAAAGAGAGAGAAAAAAATTGCTAAAGCAGAAGAAGAAATAAAAAGACAACAAGAATTAGAGGAAGAAGTAAGAGCATTTAATGATAAGATTACTGAAACATTAAAAAATAGCAAGAAAGAAAAAATAATAATAAAAGAAAAATAAAAATCATAGGTGATTTTTATAACATTTATGTTAATACATAAACAAGGAGGTGATAATATGAAAAAATGGAACTTAGAAAGTGCCAAAAAAGATTATTGTAAAACACATCATAAAAAACATAAAAAAGAAAAAATAGATTGTATGTATTGTGAATTTGCAGAATGGACTTATGATTGTAACATATATTGCCCTATAAAAGAAAAGGTGATTATTTTCTTTACAAATATACATGCAAAAAGATGTAAGTATTATCAACGTAGAAAATAATTAATAAAAAGGAGGTGATAATATGAAGAACCAATGTAAAATAACTGTAGTAGATGCACCATGTAGGTACGGCAAGACTTCGTTTGCAATACAATACATGAATAATGAGCTATTTGAAAGATTTATGTATATAACACCGTTTTTATCTGAAATAAATAGAGTAATTAAAACTTGTGACCAAAGAGAGTTTAGAAAGCCAAATGAGAAACTAGGGAAAGGAAGTAAGACAAATCACTTCTATGAACTTGTAAAAGAAGGTTATAACGTAATTTCAACACATTCTTTATTTAGAGGGTTAAGTCAAGAAGTGATAAATGATATACGAGAAGGTGAGTATATACTTATATTAGACGAAGTATGCGATGTTGTTGAACAAATACCTATAAGCAAAAGAGATATTCAAATATTAATAAATGAAAAAATAATTGAAATAGACGAAGAAAATAAAGCACATTGGATAGATGATACATATGAAGGTAAATTTAGTAGTATGAAAAATCCAATTAAAAATGGAGATGTATATTTCTTTAATAATTCACTAATGTTATGGACATTTCCAATTAATATATTTACAGCATTTAAAGAGGTTTACATATTAACATATATGTTTAAAGGTCAAGTACAAAGATATTACTATGACTTAAATAGTGTAGAATATGAATATAAATCAATAAGTAAAATTAATAACAGCTATAACTTATGTGAATATCAAGAGATTAATGGTGCTAAATATAAAGATTTGATACATATATACGAAGGGAAATTAAACGATATAGGAGATAAGACAACAGCACTATCTAAAAGTTGGTATGATAAATCTAGCAAAAAGGAATTAATAAAAAAACTTAAAAAGAATACTGTTAATTACTTTATAAACATAGTTAAAGGAAAAGGTCAGTTTAATATGTGGACTTGTTTTGAAGATTACAAACAACAATGTAAAGGTAAAGGGTACACAAATGGTTTCGTTCCTTGCAACAGTAGGGCAACAAATGAATATAAAGATAAGACTAATTGTGCTTATTTAATCAATAGATATTATAAACCAACAATTAACAATTTCTTTATTGACAAAGGAGTTAAAATAGATGAAGATATTTGGAGTTTATCTGAATTAATTCAATGGTTGTTTAGGAGCGCAATAAGAGAAGAAAAAGAAATTAATTTATATATACCATCTAAGAGAATGAGAAATTTATTAATTGTTTGGTTAAATATGTAAAAAAATAACTCTAAAGGTTATAAAATTAAAAATCACACTTTAAAATAATATAGTTTTATCGCCATATTTTAAAGATAAAAAATTCATTTTCTTAGAAAATAAGAAAGTATTAAAAATAATTAATAAAAATCCCCTTTTGATAAAGGGGAAGGAAGAAAACTAATTTGCTTTGTAATTAGTTTGATGACCAAGGGGATAGAATTGTGCTACGCAGTTATCGTCAAGAGTTAACATAAACCATTAACTCTTTCCTCTTCTTTCTTAATTTATTCATTTCATTCATA